>Ga0209000_1000043_pt1 | contig 190958 bp, 166 predicted proteins | sample RifGroD2_FD_183998 | JGI IMG/M metagenome (GOLD analysis project Ga0209000, IMG submission 183998) | Groundwater microbial communities from Rifle, Colorado, USA - Groundwater D2 (SPAdes) (version 2) | ecosystem: Environmental > Aquatic > Deep subsurface > Groundwater | place: Rifle, Colorado...
TAATAAGACGATATATCAATCATCAAGAGTCAGAAGAAAAGAAAAATGAAGAAGAAGATAAAGATTATAAACTCTTTTAGAGTTAAAAGTTTTTAAAAGCCACCACCTTTGGTGGTGGTTGTTTACTTTCCGGTTATTTCTGGTACAACCGCATCAATACTTTCTCGGGTGTCAGCGGGGCATCAAAATCAATTTTGTATTTTGGGTTAAATGCTTTAATGGCTTTTTGCAGTGCAAAAAATGCTCCTATACCATAATTAAATGGCGGCTCACCTACGGCTTTCGATTTAAGTAATGCCAGTTCGGGCCCTTCGGTTTCCAATGCTTTTATTTCAATATTCTTTGGGGCCGAATAGATGTCGGGTACTTTGTAGGCAGATAAACTGTTCGAAAGCAGTTTGCCACTGGTATCGTAGGCCAGTTCTTCCATTGTAACCCACCCTATTCCCTGTACCACGGCACCTTCAACCTGCCCGTGATCAATAATTGTATTCATGCTGTTTCCAAAATCATGAACAATTTTTACATCATCAACCTGGTATGTCCCTCGAATGCAATCGAGTGTTACTGATATAATTGCTGTACCGTAAACATGGTAAGCAAAGGGATGCCCTTTTTCTCTTGTTTTGTCGAAATGAATTACGGGAGTTGCATAGTGCCCGTTCTCGGTTAAACAAACCCTGTCGAGAAATGCCGTTTCGACCAGTTTTTCCCAACGAATACCTACTTTTTGTTTGTTTTTGTAAACTTCGTCGTCAATAATTTCAATTTCTGAAGGTATGCAATTCAGCATTTTTGAAGCAGTTTCTTTAAGCCTGCCAAGCAGCGAAGTACAGGCAATTCGCAGGGCATTTCCATTCAGGTCGGCTCCCGAGCTTGCCGCCGTGGGCGATGTGTTTGCAACCCGGGAAGTATTGGTCGATTCTATTTTTATTTTTTCAGCATCCACGGAAAATACATGTGCCGCAACCTGAATCATCTTGGTATTCACAGCCTGTCCCATTTCTATAGCACCCGTGCTTACCCCGATGCTTCCGTCCTGGTAAATATGTACCAATGCCCGTGCCTGGTTCATGGGTGTTTTTGTAAATGAAATTCCAAAACAAAGGGGCATTATGGAAATCCCTTTTTTGAAGTAGTTATTTTTAGTATTGAATTCCTGGATCTCATTTTCGAGTGAAACCATATCAAACGATTCACGTGCTAAAGTATAGCATTTGCCAATATTCACGTTTTCAGCAATCTGTCCATATTGAAATTCGTCTTTCTCAGCCAGGAAATTCTTTTCCTGTATAAGCCTGGGTGATATGTTCAACTGGCATGCAGCTTTTGCAATAGCCGATTCAATAACAAACATTCCCTGTGGAGCACCAAACCCCCTGAATGCAGTGTTTGGCGGCAGGTTTGTTTTGCAGCTGTAAACGGTTACTTCGGTATTCGGAATAAAATAAGCATTCGTGGAATGAAAAAGAGTTCGTTCCATAATTGCAGGAGAAAGGTCAGATGCTGCTCCTCCATTCTGGTACATGGTGGTTTTGTATGCCAGGATTTTTAAATCTTTCGATAACCCGATTTTAAAGTCGGAACTGTAAGGGTGTCTTTTACCTGTCATTCGCATATCATCGTGCCTGCTCAGGGCCATTTTTACAGGTTTTTGGAGAATATATGATGCCAGGGAAACCATGCAGGCAAAAGGTGTAGCCTGGTCTTCTTTACCTCCGAATCCACCGCCCAAACGGGCAACATCAATTTCGATTCGATGCATGGGGACATTTAATACCCGTGCAATCATTTTTTGAACCAACGTGGCTCCCTGCGTTGATGAATGAACCCGCAGGCTCCCGTTATCAACAGGATAAGCATACGAACCCTGTGTTTCAATATATAAATGCTCCTGTCCGCCGCTGTCAACCTTACCTTCGAAAATATATTCACACCGCGACCAGGTATCAGCAATATTTCCTATTTTAAAAGTTCGGGGGGGGATAAGCAAAAGTCCTTTTTCTTTAGCCTCGCGGGGATCTGTTATTGCTTCGTATTCTTCAACCCTGATATCAATAAGCTTTAGTGCTTTTCGTGCAATATTTTCACTAATGGCAACAACAAATAATACGGGTTGCCCCTGGTAATGTACTTCGGATTCGGCAAACAAAGTTTCATCTTCAATAATTCCGCCAATCTGGTTTCTTCCCGGTATGTCCCTGTAACTGAAAATGCGTTCTATACCCGGTAATTCTTCAGCTTTCGTGTAATCGATATAAGTTATTTTGCCGTGAGCAACAGGCGAAGTAAAGACAGCCCCGTACAATGTACCTTTCTGAACAGGGATATCATCTAAATAAACCGATTTACCTGTAACATGTGATATGGAATCAATATTTTTCATCATAAACTCTTTAGATGTTTAATTCTTTTAATGATATTTTTTCGGGGAATAGCTTGATAAAATGAGCAAACAGCAACTGGCGCAACAATAAACGCTTGTACTCTGTGCTTCCGCGTATATCACTAATGGGTGATATTTCTTCCTGCATAATGGAATTTGCTTTAATAATTACCCCGTTTGTAATATTTTTTTCAGACAGGTATTCAGATGTAAGCCTTAAATATAAAGGAACAGGGCTTACACCTCCGGCAGAAATCCTGCATTCTTCAATCACATCACCTGTATGCCTGATAAAAAATGCAGTATTCACACTGGCTATGTCGAGATACGTACGTTTGCTTACTTTTTCAAAGTTAAAATGGAAACCTTTACCGGGAACAGGAAAGGATATGCTTTCGATGTATTCTCCACTTGCAATATCCTGTTTCTTGTATGCCAGGAAGAAATTTTTTAAGGGAACCGTTCTTTTGTTGTTATCAAGTTTTAGGTTAACATGTGTATTGAGGGCGAGGAAAAAAATAGATAAATCGGCTATTGGAGAAGCATTCATGATATTACCCGCTACAGTTCCCATGTTACGTATTGGCTCTGATGATATCAGCTTAAAATAATCCTTAATTTCAGGAATAATTTCAAGAATCACAGGCGAATGCATGATCTCGTTAACCGTAACTGCCGAACCAATTGTGCAGGTATTATTTTCTGTTTTAATTGTTTTCAGGTCTTTTCTATCGAGAAACAAATTCAGCCCTGATTCAAAAATCTCGTCCGCTTTTTGCACCATTAAATCGGTTCCGCCACCCATAATTTGTTTATTCTTTTCGATTGGTGTTACCGGTTTTTCAATTTCGGCTAATCGCGCAGGGATTGTTAAAAAATATTCAGGTAAGAATTTATTATTAACAAGCCACTCCACGGGTTTTTCAATATCTTTATTCTTATATAGATTTGAAATGCTTTCGGCAGCTCGTTCAATGGATTTATATCCTGTACAGCGGCAAATATTACCGCTGATTGATGCAATTGCTTCTTCCTTACCTGGTATTTCTTTTGATAATACATGCCCCGTGAGCGACATAACAAACCCGGGAGTACAGAATCCGCATTGTGTTGCTGCATTATCAACCATGGCATGTTGTACAGGTGATAGTTGTTTCATATTTATACCTTCGATGGTAACAACATGTTTCCCGTGTACATTGCCAAGAGGAGTAAGGCAGGAAACAATGCTTTTGTATATTACTTCATTTGCTTCAATTTGCCCTGCCAAAACGGTGCAGGCACCACAATCGCCTTCGCGGCATCCTACTTTCGTGCCCGGTAAATCGGTTTCGTAACGGATAAAATCGAGCAAACTGCTTCCAGCCGGTTTATCGGTATTTATCAGTTGATTATTTAATATAAAGCGTATCATATCTTGATTTTAATAAATTTGAGCCTGTTATATAGTTCTTGTTAATTCAATATATTTTGAGTTTTCACCGACGGGACTGATTTGAATAACTTCATTTGAAACATGAACGACATCGAACGATTTTGCTTTAACCTGGCAATATACATCCTGCCCGGTATGCAAAAGCAGTTTTTCACGCGATGTTTGCGATAATTCAACCAGTAATTCGAACCCGCAGTCAATAACACAAAAGATATTGTTTTTGGATTCGATGATTTGGTTTACTTTTCCTTTAATCTGATTTTGTAACGATGTTTCTTCAATATATTCTGTACTCAAAGAAATATCATCGGGTTTAATGCTTAAATGAATTTTTGTTCCCGGGATAATATCGGGAGAAATTAATTTTGAGTTGGTTGATATTTTTATTTCAGTTTTATTTTGAGTCAATAAGTTAAAAATATTGCCATTTTTATCAAAATTGGCAAAATAAGCATAAATAGGATTCTGATATTTTTCGGGCCGGATTAAATCTGTTTTTTTCCCATTTTTGATGATATTAAACACGTGATCCCCGGCCGTAACTTTTCCGTTTTCAACCAACAGTATATTTTGTGTCAGTTTTAAAATATCTTCCAGGTAATGGCTGATAATTAACATGGGAACATGAAAATGATTGTTTACACGGATTAAATACGAAATAATCTGTTTTCGTTTAGAACAATCGACATTCGAAAATGGTTCATCCAGTAAAAGCAAACCGGGTTGGGAGAGAAGTGCCCTTCCAATAGCAACACGCTGCCTTTCGCCACCTGAAAGTTGCCGCGGCATAAGATTCAATAAGGGGCCTAAATCAAGTAGCTCAACAACATCGTTAAATTCAATGTTTTGTATTTTGTTCCTTTTATAGGGTTTGCTGTACAATAGATTTTTATTTACCGAAAGATGCGGGAACAATAAATTTTCCTGGAAAACATATCCTATATTCCTGTTTTTGGGAGGAATACTTATCTTTTCCTTATTATTGAACAGTTGGGTATGATTTAAAATGATTTGTCCGCGATCAGGAGCAGCAAGTCCCGATAACAGGTTAAACAGGGTTGTTTTTCCGGCCCCGGAGTGCCCGTATATTCCTGTAATTGAGCTGCTAACTGAAAAGTCGTACTCAAATTGTTTGTTGCCTAAATGATATTTAACCGACTTGAATTCAATCATTATCTCACTAAATATTTTTTCTTTTTTTGTAAATATTCCGAAGCAATTATTGCAAGTAAAGAAATTGCAATTGAAAAAACTACTAACCGGGTTACCTGTAATTCTTTACCTGGAATCTGCATATTTGAATATACCATTAATGCAATGGTTTGTGTTTTGCCAAAAATATTCCCTGCAAACGAAATGGTAGCTCCAAATTCGCCTAAACTGCGGGCAAACACTAAAACTGCACCACTTAATATACCGGGTAAAGCCATTGGTATATATATCCTGAAAAAAGTACTTATTTTCGATGCACCCAATGAGCCTGATGCCCTGGCAAAATCCGGATCAACCAATTCAAAGGATGATTTAATATTTCTTACAGCAAGCGGCAACGACACAACCATTGATGCTATTAATAATGCTGCAAAGTTAAAAGCCAGCTGAATACCAAAGGCAGAATATAACCAATGCCCTACTATTCCATTTTTCCCTAAAAGTACAAGCAACAAATATCCGGTAACCACAGGTGGAGCAACCAGGGGAATATTGATTAATCCTTCTATAAGAATCTTGCCTGTAAATTTTTTGGTTGCCAATATCCAGCCTAAAAAGATTGCAAGGGGAATAGTTAAAAGTGTACTTAGCAAAGCTACTTTTAGTGAAAGTATAACAACTGTTATTTCATCAGAACTGAACATTTTTTAATTTATTTCAGTAATAAAACCTTGTTTTTCCAATATTCTTTTTGCTTTATTGGTTTTAAAATAGCTGTAAAGCTTTTTTGATTCGGTATTTGAACTTCTTAGTTCGGCTATATAAAACTGTATGGGTAAACACAAGTTTTCAGGTATTTCACAAATAATTTTTACTTTTTCAGATTTTAAGGCTTCGGTATAATAAACAATTCCCCAATCACATTCGTCGAGTTCAACATAATGTAAAACCGATGATACATCTTTTGCCAGAATTACTTTATTACTTATTCTGTTATACCACCCGAGGGTATCAAGCACTCTTTTGGCATATTTACCAACCGGCACGTAGGATGGATCGCCTATAGCAATTTTATCAGGTACTATTGATTCAATATCAAACTGTTCGGAAAAGTCAATAGTAAAATGTTCGTTTTTTGGGCAAATAATAACCAGTTTGTTTTTGGCAAATACCGATATGGTTGTATCAATCAGTAAGTTATTATCTTTTAAAAAATTAATCCATTCAATATCGGCAGAGATAAAAATATTTGCGTTAGCCCCGTTCACTATTTGCCTGGCTAAATTACCCGATGCAGCATAGTTTTTTTCAATTTGCACGGTATTTCCCGGGGTAAATGAATCACAGATTTCATTTACTGCAAGCATTGTTCCTGTTGCTGCAAAAAGGCTTATTTTTGATTTTACATCAGATTGTGGTTGGTTACATGAACTTATAATTCCCGTGAAAAATAAAATGATCGGGAATAATATAAATATGTTTTTAATCTTTTTCATGAATATCCCTGTGTTTGCAAACATAAATTGACCGAAAAATACAAAATAATATCTTAAATCGACAGGTTTTAATAAATTGTTCTTCTGTATAAAAGAAAAATAGATAAATCAGCTATAAATTATGTAATAAGTAAATTTATTTTCTAGTATAAAATATGGTTCGTAGAAATATTATATTGTCAATGTGAAATGATATTAACAAAAAAGGTTCCGTTTCGGAACCTCTAGATGATGACTTAAACTTTTAATTTTTTCTCTATGGATTCTATCTGGCCTTTAAACCGTTTATCGGTATCCATAAGATTATTCACGGTTTTACAAGCATGGAGAACTGTTGCGTGATCCTTTCCTCCAATTTGCGAACCAATGGATGCAAGCGAAGATTTTGTTAATGTTTTTGAGAAATACATTGCAATCTGGCGAGCCTGGACAATTTCTCTCTTTCTTGTTTTGGACTGTAGCACATCGGTTGGTAAATTAAAATAATCGCATACTACTTTCTGAATATAATCAACCGATAATTCTTTTTTCGAATTTTTAACCAGCCTGTCGATCATTTGTTTTGCCAGTTCGAGCGTGATTTCTTTTTTATTCAGTGTTGATTGGGCTAAAAGAGAAATCAAGGCTCCTTCAAGTTCCCTGATATTTGAAGTAATATGAGATGCAATATATTCGATTACTTCATTAGAAATATCAATACCATCGTGATAAATTTTTTGTTTTAATATGGCAATCCTGGTTTCGAAATCGGGTGCCTGCAAATCAGCTGATAATCCCCATTTAAAACGTGATAACAATCGTTGTTCCATACCCTGCATTTCTACAGGTGCTTTATCCGATGTAAGGATTAATTGTTTGCCTGATTGATGCAAATGATTAAAAATATGAAAAAAGATATCCTGGGTTTTATCTTTGCCGGCAAACTCATGAACATCGTCGATAATTAATACATCAATCATCTGGTAAAAATGCAAAAAGTCGTTTTTGTTGTTATTACGGACAGATTCAACAAATTGAGTCTGGAATTTGTTCGCATTCACGTAAAGCACCGTTTTTTCAGGAAATAATTCTTTAACCTGAATTCCAATCGCCTGAGATAAATGTGTTTTACCTAAACCCGAATCTCCGTATAAAAACAAAGGGTTGAATGCTGTACCACCCGGATTGTTGGCTACTGCATTTCCTGCCGAGCGGGCTAAACGATTACATTCTCCTTCAACAAAGTTGTTAAAGTTGTTGTCGGGGTTTAATCTCGGATCAACATGAAGTTTTTTTATCCCGGGAATTACAAATGGATTTTTAATCGATTTGTCGTCAGAACTAAATGGTACTGTTACCGGCATGTTTTTTAGCTCTGCTTTGTAATTCGTGGGAAATTTAACCGTAAACGGTTTGTTGTTGGAATAAACGCTATTCTCCATTACCACACTATATTCCAGCTTAGCATTTTCTCCAAGTTCTTTGCGAAGTGTTTTTCGAAGAATGTCAATGTATTGTTCTTCTAAATACTCGTAAAAAAATGGACTGGGAACCTGAATTGTTAATACATTCTCTTCAATCTTCAAGGGAATAATAGGCTCAAACCACGTTCTAAAGCTAATCGATGGGACATTGTCTTTGATAATTTTTAAGCAATTGTTCCAAATTTCCTGATGCTTATTATTATCCATTTAACTCTTAGTTGTTTAAATATTTTTATTGTTTTTTTTATGTCTCTAACAAAATTGTGAAAAAAAAAAGGAAAAAAAAATTTAATTCCTATTGTTTTTTTGCAAAAAAAGATATGGGTTTTTATATCAGACCATTAAAATTTTTAACGCTTCATTAATTTGTTAATTGCCACACTAACAATGTTTTACATATTCAGCATGTTAAAAAATTGTTAACTAACCCTTTATAAAAAATTAATTAAACAAAAATTTTAAAAAGTTCGGTTTCAGAAAAAAAATAATTTCTTTTAGTCAAAATTTAGATTCAGTCTAATCTAATAGAAGATATTCAGCTCTTATTTACTTGTCTTTTTTTCCAAAGAGGGAGAAATGAACATATCGTTTTGGATTTTCATTCAAATCGATTACCAGTTTATCAAGATCTGAAGCAAGGTTATTTAAATTAACATATAATGAATCGTTGTGTATCAGCAACCCGATTGTTCCTTCTCCATTATTTATTTTACCAGATATCTGGCTTAATTCCGATAATGTTTTATTTGCATTCAACACTGTTGATTTAATATTTGCCTGGGCCAAAGAATCACTGATATTTGAGAAGTTTTCTAAAACATTAGATATTTTATCGTTGTTGTTTTTAAGGTTGTTTGAAATGGACTCAAAATTGGAAATGATACCTGCCAGTTTTTGTTTTTCTTCAGTAACTAAGCCTGAAATATCTGTAGTAATCAGTTTTAAATTATCCAGTGATTTGCGAAGGCTTTCACGTCTTTCTGTATCAAATATGGATAAAACGGAATCCATCGATTCTATTAATCTCTCGGCCTTATCTTTTATCGGAATCAGTTCGTCGCTTAATTGCGATTGCAAATCTTTTTCAACTACACCTTGCAACGTGTCGCCTTTTTGATGAAACTTTTCTGAATCTGAAAATTTAAGATTTATAATTTTCCCCGCAATTAGTGATGCCGGTTCAATGCTTGCAATTGAGTTTAAAGGAACCTGGATATCTTTTTCGACAGAAAAACGAACAATAATTTTTCCTCTTTGCTGCTTATGAAGTTTAATTTGCTCAACAACACCTACTTTATAGCCGTTTAAATGAACAGGGCTGGCATCTTCAAGTCCATTGATATGGTTATAGACTACAAAATAATAATTGCTTGTAAAAAGAATATTTTTGCCTTTTAAAAAATTGAATCCCCAGAATAAAAGGGCAAAAGCAATAACAGCTACTATTCCTATTTTAGTTTCTTTATTAATTTTCATCATTATAATTTCTTAGTTATTTAAAATTTTAAATGCTTCGTTTAAAGGAATTTGTTTACCCGATTTATCGATAGCTATAATAAAAGCATCGGGGAACTTTTCTTCAAGTTGTTTTTTATACTCCAGAATGTCATTGTATGAATTAAATGATCCGGATGTATATTTATATGTATCGTCAAATTTGAGTTCTTCAATGGGGGATACTCCTTTAAAAAAAGGTGAATTGATATCAATTGGGTTTTTTGATGATGAAAGCTGAACCTTGAATGATACAATGCTATCGTTGATTGTTGAATCTGAAACAGAATTATTCAATTTGTCTGATTCAATTTTAGTTGCAAATTGGCTTTTTTCTTCAATAACTTGTTTATACTCTTTAAATGCCCTGAATATTGCCGATGCAATATAATCTTGTCCTTCGTCGCTCATTAGAAATTTCTCTTCGTTTGGGTTCGAGAGAAACCCTGCTTCAACAAGTACACTGGGCATAGTTGTTTTCCATAATACCAAAAACCCTGCTTGTTTTACCCCCCTGCTTTTTCGAAGTGCACGTGTTTCGAACTGATTCTGTATAAACGAAGCATAATTCAGACTTTGTTCCAAAAAGGTATTCTGGAGAAAAGTAAATATAATATACGATTCGGAAGAATTGGGATCGAAGCCTTCGTATTTAGTCGAATAATCTTCCTCGTACAAAATAGCTGAGTTTTCTATCTTGGCTACTTCCAAATTTCCATTGGTTACATGCAAACCCATCGCGTAGGTTTCGGTACCATATGCTTCAGTATTTTTATTGCTGTTTAAGTGAATAGATATAAATAAATTGGCTTTATTTTTATTTGCTATATCAGCTCTTTCATCTAAAGGTACAAATACATCCGTTTTTCTTGTATAAATAAGATTCACTTCGGGGAGGTTTTCTTCAATAAGTTTACCTAATTTTAAGGAAATAGAAAGTGCAATATCTTTTTCCTTGGAGTGTTTACCCGGGGCTCCTTCATCTTTACCACCATGACCCGGATCAATGACCAGTGTTTTTAATACATAATGTTCCCCGTTTTGACCGTATATAACTGAATTTGAGTAGATAAGAAATAATCCTAACAAACAGAAAATAAATTGGTATTTTTTTTGTTTATAAAAAATCGATATAAAATACATCTTCATTTATAATGTGTATAATATTTTAGTTAGTTTTGAAGCTTTAAAAAAAGAATCAATTGCACAAAAATAACATAATAAAATTGTTTTTTGAATTAAGAAAACTTGTTTTTTCAACTATACTGTTTATCGCATTTCCGGCATTTTTATATTCACAAACAAACCCAAATGTAAGGAAAATAGATAAGGATATTGAAATAATCCCGACAGATACAACAATTGTACCAATAGAAACTTCAACCGATTCGATTAACCAAAACGAGAACTCGAACCTGATTGATACCAAAGTCGTTTATTCTGCTACTGATTCCATTGTACTTTCACGCGATTCAAAAAAAGTATATTTATATAAAAAGGCTAAAATTGAATATGGTGATATTATTCTTGAATCTGATTATATTGAATATGACCAGGAAAACAATGTCGTATTTGCCAGCGGAGTTGAAGATAGTTTGGGAAACTTAACAGGGAAACCTGTATTTACTGAAAAAGGTGATAAGTTCGATGCTAAAACCATAAAATACAATTTCAAAACCAAAAAAGGATATATTGAAGAAGTATTTACAGAAGAAGAAGATGGCTACTTACATAGCCAGATAACTAAAAAACTGGAAAACAACGATTTTTTAATGAAAAATGGGAAATATACCACCTGCGATAATCCTGAACACCCACATTTTTATTTGTCAATGACAAAAGCAAAGGTAATTCCTGGTGATAAAATCGTTTCAGGCTATTCGTATTTGGTTCTCGAAGATCTCCCTTTAAAATTTATTTTTGTTCCGTTTGGTTATTTCCCAAGCCAGAAAGAGCAGTCATCCGGATTAATTATTCCAAAATATGGAGAAGAAACCCGAAGAGGCTTCTTTTTGCAGGACGGAGGTTATTATTTTGGTATAAGCGATAAAATGGATTTAGCCATTACAGCCGATATTTTTTCTAAAGGCTCCTGGGGAGGCGATTTAAATTATCGTTTTGTTAAACGGTACAAGTTTAATAGTAATCTGAGTCTCGGTTACAAGGAATTTGTAAAAAGTGAAAAAGGGTTATCCGATTATTTAAAATCAAAAGATTTACAAATCAGATGGACTCATAGCCAGGATCCAAAAGCAAATCCAAATTCAAAATTCAGTGCCAGCGTTAATTATAGTACTACAACATACGATCAATATAATAGTAAAACATTAGAAGATTTAAATACCAATACGAAAAGTTCGAGTGTTTCATATAGCAAATCGTGGCCGGGTTCGCCCTTTCGCTTTAGTGCCGATTTACGCCATTCACAAAACACACAGACCAAGAACGTGGATTTAACTTTCCCTGTTTTAACTTTTAATATGGACAGGAAATATCCATTTCGCAGGAAAAATGCTTCTGGCGATCTAAAATGGTACGAAGATATTGAGATTAGCTATAAATCTAAATTAGAAAACAGGCTCAGCACACCCGATTCTCTTTTTCTTGTTGATACCAAATGGTCCGATTTTGAAAATGGGTTTCAACATACAATCCCATTAAATACAAACATTAAAATTTTAAAATATTTTAACTTATCGCCCCAGGTTGAATATACCGGTATTTTATACCCCAATTATATAAACAGGTATTATGATTACAATTATTATAACGAATCGACTAAAAAATATGGAGCTGTAATAACCGATACTATTCAGGAAATTAAGTATGCTCAAATCGTAACACCATCGGTTTCGTTAAGTGTGGGGCCAAATATTTACGGGATGTATGCATTTAAAAATCCGGAAGCAAAGATTGTAGCAATCCGCCATGTGTTAACACCTTCTGTAAGTATCTCGTACAGGCCTGATTTAGGGAATATGGTAAATCAATATTATGGTTCTTATGAAACGTATTCGAATGGTGAATTTAAAACAGTTGAATATTCAAAATTCGAAAATGGATTGTACAGATTACCTGCGGCCCCAGGGGAATCAAGTGTAATCTCGTTTGGGTTGAATAATAATCTCGAAATGAAAGTTCGTTCCGATAAAGATACGGTAACTGGTACACGAAAAATAAAGCTAATTGATGGCTTAAAGTTATCTGCAAGTTATAATGTATTTGCCGATTCTTTAAACTGGAGCCCGATAGGTGTTAGCGGCCGAACAACTCTTTTTAAAGACAAAGTAAATATTAATATTAGTGCTACTGTAGATCCTTATGCTATTGATTCACTTGGTGTTACTTATAATGAATTTCACTGGAATGTTTCTGATGATAAGTTCTTTGGCAGAATTGGACGTTTGGAAAGTTTCAGGTTATCTGTCGATTTTAGGTTAAATTCTGAAAAAGGCAGCGAAACGGGTGAAAATAAAGGCCCAAATAATGAATCAGGAACGGAAATAAGCGATGATAGAGATTTAGAACAATCAATACAGCAACATCAGCAGCAATTTGTTGGCTATGTCGATTTTGATGTACCCTGGGATTTAAGTGTAAATTATAATTACAACTACTCTAAACCCAAATTTGAAAAGACAATAACACAAACAATAGGTATTTCAGGGAATTTGAGCTTAACCAAAAATTGGAAAATAAGTTTTAGGACAAATTATGATATTACAAATAAAGAGTTATCATCAACATCAATAAATATACATCGCGACTTGCATTGCTGGGAAATGAGTTTGGGATGGATACCTGTAGGGAGAATGCAAAGCTATAATTTCCAGATTAATGTAAAATCTTCTACGCTAAGAGATCTTTTAAAACTACCTAAAAAACGAAGCTGGCAGGAAAACCTGTAGTTAATGTTCAATCCAGTTTTTCAGGATTTGAACTCCCTGTTTTGTCATAACAGATTCAGGATGATACTGAACACCCCTGATATCGAATATTTTATGTTTTAACGACATAATCTGATTGTTTTTGTCAATAGCGGTAACCTCTAATTCTTCGGGCAAATTATCCTGATTAACAACCCAGGAATGATATCTCCCCGAAACAAAGCTTCTTTCTATTCCTGAATAAATATAATCATCAATAATAACACGTGTTTCTAAATCTCTTCCATGGGTTACATGGTTCATGTTTATTAAACCGGCTCCAAAATATTCAGCAATAGCCTGATGCCCAAGGCAAACTCCCAGAACAGTTTTTTTTGTTTTAAAAGTATCAAGTATTGAAAACATGATTTTTGAATCAGCAGGCAGCCCTGGCCCTGGAGAAAAAATAATTTTATCAAACGATTCTATTTCGTTAAGGTTAATATTGTTATTTCGTTTCACGATTACTTTTGATGCAAATTGCTCAACAATATGTACCAGGTTATATGTAAACGAATCGAAATTATCAACAATAAAAACTTTCATTTTAGTGATTTTTAAAGATGAGCAAATTACGTTATTTTTGTTGAACTAAATAAAACTAAAAATACCTATTATGAAAAAAGTTATTTATACTGAAAATGCGCCCAAAGCTATTGGCCCATATAGTCAGGCAATAGAAACCAATGGTACATTATATATTTCAGGACAAATTCCAATTAATCCGGCAACCGGACAAATGCCCGAAGGAATAAAAGAACAAACCAAACAGGTAATGAAAAATATTGGAGCAATTCTCAACGCAGCTGGTTATTCTTATTCAAATGTAGTAAAATCAACATGTTTATTAAGCGATATGAATAATTTTCAGGCTATGAACGAAATTTATGGCGAATATTACAGGGAAAATCCACCGGCAAGAGCTGCATATGGTGTTGTTAAACTACCTTTAGGTGCTTTAATTGAGATTGAAACCATTGCAGTAAAATAAAAATTAATTGTAATGAAATAAAAAATGGCTGCCAGATATAGACAGCCATTTTTACTTTATAGTGAATTGAATTATTCAGCAACAATCTCGATAGATACTTCTACTTTTACTTCTTTATGAAGCTTAACAGTTACTTTGTGAGTTCCGACTTCTTTAATCTGATCTTCAGCAATCGTAATGTTTTTACGTTCGATGTCGAAACCTTTTTCCTTTAATGCTTCGGCAATTTGAATAGTATTTACCGATCCAAATATTTTACCTGTAGAACTAGTTTTAGCACCAATTTTGAGAGATACTTTTTCAAGTTTCTTAGCATTTTCAAGAGCTTCGTTTTTAATTTTTTCTTCTTTATGAGCTCTTTGCTTTAAGTTTTCTGTATGCATCTTTTTTGTTGATTCAGTTGCAACTACAGCGTAACCTTTTGGTACAAGGTAATTTCTACCATAACCGTTTTTTACTTTAACGATATCGTTTGCATTGCCTAAGTTAGGCATATCTTGTTTTAATATTACTTCCATGGTTATTCCTCCAACTAGTTATTTTAACATATCGGTTACATATGGCAGCAAAGCAAGATGACGAGCTCTTTTTATAGCTTTAGCTACTTTTCTTTGGTATTTTAAAGATGTTCCTGTTAAACGACGTGGTAAAATTTTACCTTGCTCGTTAACGAATTTTTTTAAGAATTCAGGATCTTTATAGTCAATATACCTGATTTTATTCTTTTTAAACCGGCAATATTTTTTCTTTTTTACCTCTACTGTTGGGGGAGTAAGATATCTGATTTCTGATTGATTCTGTGTCATTGTTATTCCTCCGCTTTAGTTTCTTTTTTACTTCTTTTCTTTACGCTATACTCAACTGCAAATTTATCCATCTTAAATGTTAAAAAACGGATAATTCGTTCGTCTCGACGATATTCAGTTTCCAACTTATTGATTAAATCGCCATTCGATTTAAATTCAATTAAATAATAGAAACCAGTCGATTTTTTTTGAATCGGATAAGCGAGTTTCTTCAATCCCCAATTTTCTTCGTGCACTAGTTCAGCTCCAAAATTAGCTATAATGCCTTTGAATTTTTCTACTGTTTCCTTCATCTGGGTATCAGACAAAACGGGAGTTGTAATGAAAACAGTTTCGTAATGATTCATCATAACTTGTTATTTTTTAAATTAATTAATGAGCCGCAAAATTAATTTATTTTTTATTCAATGCAAAATATTTGATAAGTAAATGATTCCAAAAGATATAATATAAAAGGATGAGTTATTAAACAGCAGTTAATAAATAAAATTTTATAGCTATTTATTTGTTTCTATATTTATCCGTTGAAAATTGTAAATTTGTATTTCCTAATTCGATTAATATAGCAAAATGGAGAATTTCATAGTTTCTGCACGAAAATACAGGCCTGCGACTTTTAAAACTGTTGTAGGTCAAAATTCTATTACAACAACTTTAAAAAATGCAATAAAAAATAATTACTTGGCTCATGCCTATTTGTTTTGTGGCCCGAGAGGAGTAGGAAAAACAACCTGTGCCAGGATATTTGCCAAAACCATAAATTGTAAAAACTTAACCGAAACAGTTGAAGCATGTAACGAATGTGAATCGTGCAAAGCATTTGATTCAAACCGCTCATTTAATATTCATGAGCTGGATGCTGCTTCAAATAATTCAGTAGAAGATATCAGAAACCTGATTGACCAGGTAAGAATACCACCCCAGGTTGGGAAATACAGCATCTATATCATAGATGAAGTTCACATGTTATCGTCACAGGCATTTAATGCATTTTTAAAAACCCTCGAAGAACCACCTGCACATGCAATATTTATACTGGCTACTACAGAAAAACATAAAATTATTCCAACTATTTTGTCACGTTGCCAGATTTTCGATTTTAACCGGATAAAAGTGGACGATACAGTTCAATACCTGGAACATATTGCAAAAAGCGAAAACATCAATTACGAAGTAGATGCTTTAAATATTATTGCTCAGAAAGCCGACGGTGCCATGCGTGATGCACTTTCTATTTTTGATCAGGTTGTCAGTTTCTCGGGAAGCAATATTACTTACCAAAAGGTTATTGAAAACCTCAATGTACTTGATTATGAATATTATTTTAAACTTACTGATGCTTTCCTGAAAAATGATATCTCAACAGCCTTACTTACTTTTAACGAGATTCTTGATAAAGGCTTTGATGCACATCATTTTATATCAGGGTTAAGCGAACATTTTAGGAATTTACTGGTTTGCAAAGATGAAATTACACTTCAATTGCTCGAGGTAGGAGCAAACATTCGCGAAAAATATAAGGAACAAACTAAAATTATATCTCCTGAATTCATATTTCAATCACTGGAAATATCCAATAAATTCGATTTTGGATACCGGACTAGCAGGAATAAAAGATTACATGTTGAGTTGGCACTTGTAGAGTTATGTAATATCACTCTCGAAAAAAAAAAATCTGATAGTGACAACATAACCGAATCACCTGAGATTAAAGAGAAGAAGAAAGAAGTTCCAAAAAAAGATTTAATAAAACCAGATGATACAGATAAATCAAAATCAGCAGGTACAGATAAACTAAATATTGATATTGGTAAGCCAAAAAATATACCTTCATTTTCCATAAAGGATAAGCTTGCATCAAAAAAAACTGAAGAAGAAAATATTGAAAAAACTGAGGATTTAAACCCTGAATTACTATCTCCCGTACCTGATAAGGATTTTTCTGAAATAGAATTGATTGATAAATGGCAGCAATTCTCAGAAAAACAAATCGATAAACCCCGTATATATAATACGCTTACATTAAAAGATCCTAAACTTGAAGGAAAAAACATTGTAACTTTCGAGATTGATAATAAGCTTCAGGAAGAAAAAATAAATGAGATTCGAAATGAACTTATTTATTTTTTGAAATCAGAATTGAATAATTCAACGATTGATTTAAAATTAATTATCACCGAATTACCTGATGAGACGAAGTTATATACTGTGGAAGAAAAGTATAGACACATGCTTTCAAAAAACGAAGATTTGGGAAAATTAAAACAAGAGTTCAATCTCGACTTGGATTGATTAAACAAAAAATATTCATATTTGTTAGTATTCTAAATTTTAAATATAATTCACTTAAATTATACCACTATGTTAAACAAGAAGATTGAAAAGATTTTAAACGAACAGATTGAAAAAGAGGGATATTCATCTAATTTATATCTTGCTATGGCATCCTGGGCTGAAAAAGAAGGCTATGCAGGTATAGCACAATGGCTTTATGCTCAGGCAGATGAAGAACGCATGCATATGTTAAAATTTGTTACATTTATTAATGAACGTGGAGGTCATTCAATAGTTCCAGCATTTCAAAAACCTCCTGTAAAATTCGAAGGAATTAAAAAAATGTTTGAACAGGTGATGGAACATGAGCATTATATTACAAAATCAATCAATGATATTGTTGCATTAGTTATAAAAGAAAATGATTTTGCTACTCATAATTGGATTCAATGGTTTGTAACAGAACAAATGGAGGAAGAATCGAATGTACAGAGCATTCTTGATAAATTAAACTTATTAGGTGATAAGAATTTATATCTGTTCGATCGTGATATTATGAGTTTACGTACAGCTGAATAATATATGATTTATATTATATAAAGAAAGCCCCGGATTAACCGGGGCTTTTCTGTTATTTGCGAATTTGAATTTTCTGACTGTAAACTTTACCGTTATTTTCGAGTTTTACTATATAAACCCCATTATTTAAACCAGATAGATTCAAGTTATTATCTCCTTTACTTATTCTTTCAGAATATATTTTTGTACCTGATAACGTAAATACATGAATTGTATATGTTTCATTAAAATTTTCGGGTAATTCAACGTTCATATTTCCATTTGTTGGATTTGGATAAACTTTAAGTGATTTGTTACCGAAGATATCAGATATACCAACATAAGTTATATAAATAGTTTTTGCTTCAGATAAATAACTCACTTCATCAATAAATCCTTTTAATTGAATTTTATGCGAAGCTGTGTTTGAAATAGAAACATTCCATATATTTTCACCAAGAATAGTTTGTTCTGATGAATAATAAACATCATCTAAATAAATCTGCAATGAATCGTAATTTTCATTAATTTCAGCATTTATTTGTATTGTATTTGAAACATCCGTTAGTTTTGTTAAAGTATTAATAACAGGTTTAAAGTCAGCAGTTGCTTTTGAAGAATTTGAATAATAAGGTGCATCGTTTTTGTATGCAATAGTTTTAACAAGATATTCTTTTTCTTCAGCAATAACTGATGATATTGTATCAGTTCCGGCAACAACATCATAAAGAGTAGTTGCATAATCATTATCAATATATAATTCAATTGAATCAACATCAGCTTCAACAGTATAAATTGCAGCAATTTCATGTTGGCCTAAATATTCGCCTGTAATTGAAGGCACATAATTCAATTCTTCAATTGTTGCAGTCCAAATACCTCTGCCATGAGTGGCAACTACAACCTGATCGTCTTGAACAAACATATCGTATATACAAACAGCAGGTATTCCGTTGTCGGCATAATGCCAGGTTGCACCATCATCGTTTGATTCAAATAATCCTATATCTGTTCCTACCCAAATTGTACTTGGATCGTTAGGTAAAACAACCAAAGATTGTGTAACAACATCAGGAAAACCATTTGTACTGGATGAGTTTCCAACAAAACCGGATAAATCTTCCCATGTTTGGCCTAAGTCTTTTGTGCGTAAAACTTTAGGTTCACCGGGGAATGAGAATAAAAGATAAGCTGTAGAATCTTCAGTTGGGTGAGTAGCAATACCACTAATGTATCCACTTAAATCTTCATCAGCAAATTCTGTAACAGCAGTAAAGGTTTCTCCTTGATCAGTTGAAACAAATATTTTCCAACCATTAGAACTTGCCATAGCAGCACCACCCCAGATAATATTTTCGTTTGCTAAAGAAACTTCAACATTATGCTGACTTGTAACAGCCGTAACACTGGTTCCTAACCAACCTGTACCAATTGCTTTCTTGGTCCATGATCCCCCAAAGTTGGTTGATTTATAAATACCAGCAGCACATACGGCATATAAATTATCGGGTGTGTTTTTATGAGTGGATAATCGTGAAATAAATGGTCCATCATTAGATGTTATTCCAGAAGTAGCTGATGACCAGTTTGCTCCACCATTTGTAGTTCTGTAAAAACTATTGTTATAAACACTACCAATTATTTTATTACCATCAGCAGTACTCCAGATACATTCAAATCCGTCTCCACCAATCTGGAATAAGTATTCTGAGCTTGATGAAGCTACTTCATCAGCTTGTGAACGCCATGTTCCGTTATCCTGCATACCTCCAATATATTCATCAGCACCCGGTTTCTTTGCAACGCCATAAAACTGAGTTGTAATGTAATTATTTGGTAATTGGTTAAATGTAATACCACTGTTTTTTGAAATAGCCAAACCACCATCGTTTGCATTTACAATTAAAAAGCTATCAGTTACTTCATTAACAGGTACAATAACTAAATTATGATGATCAGGATGTACTCCAGGAATAACAGTATTACCTATTCCTGCACTTTGACTAAAATTATTAGCATCATAAATGTCGTTATCAGCAATATTGCTGTACGCATCGGTAACATTGTATGTTGTACCCTTTATTAAATCATAGGTATTAAATTCAATATATATTTTTGAATCTGGTAATGCATTTTCATCCCATGTACCACCTTCAGCTAATGTTGGCCAGAAGAAATACATTTGTTTATAAACATGTCCACCATTAACTGCTATATTCGTTGAAGCTGTTTCAGAGTAATCCTCAAGGTTAACAAATAAGTATTCTCTTCCGGAAACATCATCGTATCGTTCTATAAGGTTAAATTTACCATCACGTTCCTGATCTCTGAAAGAAACCATTAATTGTTTATTGTTTGTAATATCCCATACTTCGAAAGGAACAACAATGTAATCTTTATATTCATAATCAGAAGCAGGTACACCAGCACCACCATCGCTATTTGATCCTGATGTTGATGGAACTTCAAATCTGTGAGCCTTTTGCGATTGTCCGGTACCAAAACGAACTTCTATTGAAACAAAATCACTCAATGTAATATTTGTTGCTCCATTGTCAGTTCCTAAATCCATACCTCCAAATAAATAATTACCTCCAAAATTTGTCATTCCTAAAAATGATGAAGTATTGATTAAATCAGTACGTTTTACTTCTGGTGTAGTTGTAGCATCAGCTGTTCCAGGTACAGAAAAATCAACACTCCATAAGTTTACACCCCCAAAGAAAACAACGTCTTCATTGTAAGGATGAGCTACAATGGTATTATCATAAGTTCCCTGACCACCAAGAAAATTCTGATTTACTCCGAATTCATCTTCAAAACGAACCCATGTTGCACCATAATCTACAGATCTGTAGATATGTGATACTGAAGAACTCACATTTGCACTTGCATAAATTTTAGCAGGATTTACAGGAGATACAGCAATTTCGAATCGATCTCCAAGACCCATTCCAATGTAAGATGAAGTCCAATTATCGCCAGCATCAACAGATTTAATAACCCCAACAGAGTTTTCGGCAGCATATAATTTTGTAAAATCGGTTGGATCTTCACGAAGGTCTTCAACACCGTAATCACTGCTATAAACTTTATTCCAAGAAGCACCACCATCAATGGATTTCATAATTCCGCTTTCTGTAGCTGCAATAACAATATTTTCATCTGTTGGATCAATTAAAATACGATTAACATATTCAAAATCTTCAATTCCATCAGTTGAAGCCAATTGAGTCCAATCAGCACCTTTATTCGTTGATTTAAATATTCCACTTCCTTTTAAATAAGTTCCACCTGGAAAGCTTTCTCCTGTTCCAGCAAAAATTACATTTGTGTTTGAAGCAGCCATTGCTAAAGTATTTGCGGATAAGTTGGGAAACTCATCGGTTAAGCAAGTCCAGGTTGCCCCTCCATCGGTTGTTTTCCATACTCCACCAGTAGCTGCACCAGCAAACCATGTGTTGTGTGCTGCATCGTCAGGATCAATTATTAAACCTCGAGTTCGGCCTCCAACATTTCCCGGGCCTCGTTCTTCCCATACAGGTGTATATTTTGAACCTGTTTTCATGCTTTTTCTTTTTGCAACTGCATTATTATATTCAGCCATTCTGTAATTTGATGGATAGTTACTTTTTTCCTCACCAAACTTAGTGGTTATAGCTTTATAATATTTTGTAAACTCATCTGGTTTATCAGCTTTATTATAACCCATTTTTCGTTTTTCTTTTTTAATCGCGAACTGGTATTTCCAGAACTCTTCGGGTGTAAAATTTTCACCCAAAGTTACTTTACCCGAATTATTCTGATTGAATAAGAAAAATCCTGATATTCCAATAACGATAATCGCTATAATAAATACGTAAGTTTTTTTCATTGTTTAAATTTTATTTGTTTTTACAATTGTTGATTTATTTTTTCTGAACTTATTTCGTTAACATCTTTTGAATAAACATCAATTAAAAAATATCTAATATTACTTGATGCAGGTGTTTCTATAATTCCTAAAAATCGGGTTAATAGTAATTGATCATTGTCATACCATTTAATTAAAGAGTTCTCGTAATTACCCTGTATTAGAATTTGGTTTAGTTTTTGATCAAAAACTAAAAATTTGCTATTACTTGTTGGATTTGCCGGACTTGTTGAAGATACAGATAAATATAAAACCAAAGTATTAACTTTATTTGGGATTATTTGTACTGAATCTTTCTCATAAAAATATGTTATTATATTTTCAGGAATATCCACACTATCACTTTTTAAATTTGTTGTTATAACATTTTTATTGTTTTTGCAAGCTAGTAATAATAAAAGCATTACACTGATAATAAAAGTAATATTTTTCACTAAATGATAATTTTATTGATAAAATGTATTATGCAAATCTAATTTTTTTTAATTTTTAAACAAATTATTGATTAATAGTTTTATACATTGTTTTTAACTGCAAATGTCTTATTGTTTATCAATAAAGATGTTAGATTGATTTTAGAGGTATTTAAAAATTTCATTTATTATTCTTTCCATATTTCATTTTTATATTTATAAAAAATAACCTGAATATATTACATTTGTGGATTGATTTGGATAATATTTAAACACACTATACAAAATGAGCTTACTTACCAGTATTTTAAGAAATTTTTTTGGAAATAAATCAGAAAGAGATATTAAAGAAATTACACCTTTCATTGAATTAATAAAAGCAGAATATGAAAATATAGTTCAATTAAGCAATGATGAGTTGCGCGATCGTTCTACAAGAATTCGTAAAGATGTTCAGGATTTTATAAGTCCGGAAACCAGTAGAATAGAAGAACTGAAAATAAAAGCAGAACTTGATGAAACTGACGTGGATGAAAAAGAAGGTATCTATCATGAAATAGACAAACTGGAGAAAGAAATAGACAAAAAGCTGGAAGATAAACTGAATGAAGTATTGCCTGTTGTTTTTTCCATTGTAAAAGATACTGCTCGCAGGTTTAAAGAAAACGATTACATTGAAGTTACAGCAAACGATTTCGATAGAAATATGGCTGCTGTACACGAACATGTCGAAATTTCAGGAAATAAAGCAAAATATTTTAATTCGTGGGTAGCTGGTGGTAACCTAACCAAGTGGGAAATGGTACATTACGACGTACAGTTAATCGGCGGAGTAGTTTTACATCAGGGAAAGGTTTCTGAAATGGCTACCGGTGAAGGAAAAACTCTTGTTGCTACATTACCAGTATTTTTAAATGCATTAACAGGAAGAGGTGTTCATGTGGTAACCGTGAACGATTATCTTGCAAAACGTGACTCGGAATGGATGGGGCCAATCTTTCAGTTTCATGGTTTGTCAGTTGACTGCATTGATAAACATGAGCCAAACTCGGATGCACGTCGAAAGGCATACCTGGCTGATGTAACTTATGGTACAAATAACGAATTTGGTTTCGACTATTTGCGAGATAACATGACCGTGAATCCTGAAGAATTGGTACAACGAAAACATAACTATGCTATTGTCGATGAGGTTGACTCCGTTTTAATTGATGATGCCCGAACTCCTCTTATTATTTCCGGCCCGGTACCAAAAGGTGAAGATCAGCTTTTCGACGAATTAAAACCTAAAGTTGAAATACTTGTTGATGCCCAACGAAAATTTATAAATCAAATTATGGCAGATGCCCGTAAAGCATTGACTGATAAGGATACTGAAAAGAGTGGTTTTTTATTGCTTCAAGCATATAAAGGATTACCTAAAAATAAAGCTTTAATTAAACTTTTATCAGAAGAAGGAAACAAAAGCCTGATGCTCAAAACCGAGAACTTTTACATGCAGGAAAATAATAAAAACATGCATAAAGTTACCGATGAATTGTTTTTTATAATTGATGAAAAACACAATTCTATTGAGATGACTGATAAAGGGATTGATTTGATTACTTCAAAATCAGATGATCCTGCCTTTTTTATTTTACCTGATATTGGTTCTGAAGTTGCCGAACTCGAAAAATCAAATTTGGACGAGAATGCCCGGTTAGCTAAGAAAGACAAACTATTACAGGATTATGCAATCAAATCAGAACGTGTACATACTATAAATCAATTACTTAAAGCATATGCCTTATTCGAAAAAGATATTGAATATGTTGTAATTGAAAATAAAGTAAAAATTGTTGACGAGCAAACTGGCCGTATTATGGAAGGCCGAAGGTATTCCGACGGATTACACCAGGCTATCGAAGCAAAAGAAAAAGTAAAAATTGAAGCAGCAACCCAGACATTTGCAACCATTACATTACAGAATTATTTCAGAATGTATAAAAAACTGGCAGGTATGACAGGTACTGCGGAAACAGAAGCTGGTGAGTTATGGGATATCTATAAACTTGATGTTGTTGTTATTCCAACAAACAGGCCAATTACACGCCTCGATTACAACGATTTGGTGTATAAAACAAAACGTGAAAAATACAATGCTGCAATTGACGAAATAGTTGACCTTACTCAAAAAGGAAGGCCTGTATTAGTTGGTACCACATCCGTTGAGATTTCGGAATTATTAAGCCGAATGCTAAAAATAAAAGGAATTAAACACAATGTGTTAAATGCGAAATTACATCAGAAAGAAGCAGATATCGTTGCCGAAGCAGGTAAATCAAAAACTGTAACCATTGCAACCAATATGGCTGGTCGTGGTACCGATATCAAGTTATCTAAAGAAGTAAAAGATGCAGGTGGTTTGGCTATCGTTGGTACCGAGCGCCATGAGTCTCGTCGTGTTGACAGGCAGTTACGTGGCCGTTCAGGACGCCAGGGTGACCCGGGTTCATCTCAGTTCTTTGTGTCATTGGAAGATGATTTGATGCGTTTATTTGGTTCCGATAGAATTGCAGGGATAATGGACCGTCTTGGATTAAAAGAAGGGGAAGTAATTCAACATTCAATGATTTCAAAATCTATTGAACGTGCTCAGAAGAAAGTAGAGGAAAATAACTTTGGAATACGTAAACGTTTGCTTGAGTACGACGATGTTATGAACTCACAACGCGAAGTAATCTATAAAAAAAGACGTCATGCATTGTATGGAGAAAGGCTTAGTGTTGATATAGCAAACATGTTGTATGATGTTTGTGATATACTTGTCAATGAATTTCAAAACAATGCTGATTACGAAGGATTTAAATTTGAATTAATTCGTACATTCTCTGTTGATTCACCAGTTACTGAAGATGAGTTTCTTAAAGAAAATACAACTGAGTTAATTGAAAAAATCTACAGGTTTGTTCTAAGTACTTATAAACGCAAGGAAGAAGCTATTGCAAAACAAGCATATCCTGTAATAAAAGAAGTTTTTGAGAAAAGCGGGCATACCTATGAAAATATTGTTGTACCGATAACCGATGGGCAAAGAACAATACAGGTAATTACAAATCTAAAAAAATCTGCAGAAACAGAGGGCCGTGAGCTTGTAAAATCGTATCAGAAAACAGCTATTCTTGCAAATATTGACGAGGCCTGGAAAGAGCATTTACGTGAGATGGACGATCTTAAACAATCTGTTCAATCGGCAACGTATGAACAGAAAGATCCATTACTGATCTATAAATTTGAATCGTATGAGTTGTTTAAAACCATGCTTGACAAGATAAACAGGAACGTGGTATCAACACTCGTGAAAGGACATATCCCGATTCAGGATCCCGATCAGGTTCGTGAAGCTCAACAACGAAGAAGAACAGATTACAGCAAGTATCAGACCAGCCGCCCCGATGGTGGAGGAGATACCCGCGAAAAACAAAAAGCTCAGCCGGTCAGGGCCGAGAAAAAAGTTGGAAGAAACGATCCTTGCCCATGTGGAAGCGGAAAAAAATTTAAAAACTGCCATGGACAAAATGAATAATTGGTATTCCCTGTTGGCAGAAACTATGAAACAAAAATAGAAATATGACAATTTTATTGATTATAATAGCTTTTGCTCTTTTAGTTTTCAGTATTTGGAATTTGATTACTATTAGAAGACTAAAAAATGATTCAAATAAGAGCGATAAAGAGCTTAATGACTCAAAATATTATGAATTAAAATATAAAACAGAATATTTTGTTGCAGTGTTTTCTGTCATTGTCGCTCTTGCTGGATTATTAGGTTATAATTCATTACAAAGTGCCAAAGATGAGATAAAAATGGATTTATTGCAAAAGACTAAATCTTTAGATTCTGCCTTAGTTCAAACAGATAACAGAATTAAATCTAAAGATTCTATTCTTAAAATAGTTGAAAAAAAACATGATTTATTAATTAAAGCAATTCCTGTTAATGAGCGAAAGATTGATTTTCTGAATTATCAGATAACGTCTTTAGAGAAAATGATAAATGATTTAAATTCAAAAAATAAAATTAGGCAGAGCTTTTATATCGTTAAATCGTTAGGTTTGAAAAATACTGATTCAGTAACATCTATGAAGTTTAGTTATGCAGATTTGACTACTAATATAGGAGATAAATTACCTAAATTTGATAAACCACCATTTATAGTTCCTATACCTGAGGTTTTCGCTAATATAGAAATTCATAATGTAGCAATCGATGGATTTACTGCAACCTTAGGAATATATGTGGATGAAGTTGATACATTCAAATTTAGTGTTTTGATTATTGAAAATAAATAGCAATTGCCAACATGCGGTCATAAATGACAGAAAAAAGGACAACCTTATTTTTTTATTTTACTGTAGTTTATCAGATTCTATAAACAAAAAACCTGACATGGTGTAAATCCTGTCAGGTTTTTTGCCTTGTATGTTTTTGTTATTTTTCTTCCAATTCCAGGCCTTCAAGTTTTTCAAGGTCCTTTTCCATATCATTAATTATTTTAGCCTTATCGATATTATTTAAACTTTCATCCATTTCAATTCTTATCTTTTCCATATCAATCTTGGCAATTTCTTCCTGGGCTTTCAAAATCTCCTTTTGAATTGATTCCATATCAATTTCTTTTATCATTTGTTCTTTATTTTTCTCTATTTCAAGCCTGATTTCTTCAAAATCAACATGTTCAAGTTGTTTTCTCGCTTCCTCTATTTGAAGTTTAACTTCTTCCATATCAATGTTTTGAATTTCTTTTAATGATTCCTGTATCTCTATCATTTGCTTATCAAAATCAATATCTTTGATATTCATTTCAACTTCCTTCATTATTTCTTCCACATCAATATTTTTTGCTTCTTCCATCGAACGGGCTATTTCTTCATTTATCTTTTCCATATCAATATGAACCTTAGCCATTGATTCTTCAACTTCTTTTTTTATTTTTTCAACATCAATTTCTTCAACTTCCTTTATTGCCTTTTTAATATCCTCTTTGGCTTCTTTTAAATCGGCAATTGTTTCATCAATTTCTGGCTGATAATCAGAATATTCACTTTCCGGAATTTCTTTTCCATCGACAAATAGCTCGATAACCTTCCCATTTTTTAAAGTGAATTTCATTTCTTTTTTCTTTCCATCCTTGTCTGTAAATTTTTTAACAACAGTGTTATTTTCAATGTTTATGTCTGATTCATGAACTACGATCTTATTTTTTATCACTGTTTTTGAAGTATCACGAACAATTTTCTTAATGTTATTATTTACAACAGGTTTAATTAATTCCGGATTAACTATTTGAGAAACGTTTATATCATCAGTTACCATGGCTTTTGGTTCAGATGATTCTGCATTTAGATTTGTGCTTACTGTAAGTACTACTATTCCAAGAATAACAATAAGTGTAGCTATAATTTTATCGCTTAAATTTGATTTCATTTCTGGTTTCATAATCATTCTTTTTATTCGGTTTAATAATTGTTTTTTTTGTCCCGAGAAGGCAACCGCGGAATAAACCTTTCCGGTATAAAATTCTTGTACAGATACCAATGCTTTGGCATAAATAAGAGATTCATCGCAGGCAGTAAGAGCAATATCATCACAACAATTTTCTCTTTCAGTTCGAATTGTCGAAGAAATATACCATACTGCAGGATGGAAAAAGAATATCATTTCTAAAATCGTTTGAAGAATATTTACCAGGTAATCGTTACGTTTTATATGCGCCAATTCGTGGGCAATAATTGCTTCAACCTGATTTTCGGGAATACCTGTCAGCATTCCGGCCGGAACGATGATAACAGGTTTTAAATAGCCTAAAACCACTGGTACTTTTAGTATTTTAGATTCGAGGTATTTAATTCTTTTATTTATTGATAATTTTTTACTTAATGAATAAAATTTTCTTTCCCATTTTTCCGGAACCTGAATAATGTTGCTATACCTGAGTTTTTGGGAATAAATTAACCCTGTTATAAAACGTACAATATAAAATAGAATTCCGGCTAACCATATATTTAATAATAAAGGAAAATATTTATCAATATTGTTGAGTAATGCAAAAAGATAAGTCTTTCCCTGATTTTGGGTTACAGGTGGACCTGGTATATAACCGGGTTTGATTACCTGTTCATATTTTCCAGTTTCAAGGTTTGTTTTATGTGTTGTTTTTTGTCCTGGTGGATCGTAATTATTGCTAAAATTAATTACAGCCAGTCCAACAATCAGTAAAAGTGATGCGAGTGCTATGTAATACCTGGTTTGGGACGAAAAGTTGATAAACAGCTTTAAAACGAGTCCCATTAGAAAAGCAATTAAAAATCCCTGCCAAAGAACATTTACAAATGTCCATCCAAAGGCACTTATAATCTCATCTGGTAAGTATTGATTGTTTGAATACATAGTTACTCGGGTTTATTCTCAAGATTTTTAATAATTTTTTTAATCTCCTGAAGTTCTTCTTTTGATGGTTTGTGGTTACCAAGTGCTTGCATAACTAATTTCATGGCCGAACCTGAAAATGTTTTTTTTACAAAACCATCTAAAAGTTTTCCTTTTGTTACATCTTCGTCAAGAGCAGGAGTATAGATGTGTTGTTTGTTTTCCTTATTTACAACCAGCATGTTTTTTTCTGCCATAATCTGCATTATTTTAAGCGTTGTGGTGTAACCAACTTCTTTTTCTTCGTTTTGTTTTTCGTTTATAAATTTTACAGTAGATGGGCCATGAAGCCATAAAATTTGCAGAATCTCAAGCTCAGATTCCGTTGGCTGATATTTTTTGTTTTCACTCATGATATAAAGACGATTAAATTCAATTTTCGATGCTTTACGAATAATTTCGTACAACAAATATATACGACATTATTCGTACATGCAAATTTATTTACGATTTTTTTCGTAGATAAAATGTTAAATAATGTTAATCCGTTGTTTTATATGATTTTACAAATTTTTTTATATTAAATATGGAGTTAGACAGATAGAAAATAAATGAGTAGATTTGTATATATAAACGAGTTGGCATTAATTATAAATAACATTCTACACATGAATAAAATACTTTTAATTTTCACGCTTTTTGTTTTCCCAATATTTCTTTTTGCACAATCTGATTTAATAGTAGAAATTGATTCAATTCTTCAACCAAATTATACTGGGAAGAATCCCGGATTAAGTTTAGGTATTATAAAAGACGGCAGGGTGTTTTATACAAAAGGATATGGATTAGCTAATTTGGAGTATAATATCAATAACACCGACTCTTCGGTTTTTGATATTGGATCTATTGCAAAACAGTTTACGGCTGCTTGCATCTGGACTTTAGTCAATAAAGGTGAAATATCGTTGGACGATGATATTAGAAAGTATTTACCTGAAATTCCTTATTATGGCGACACGATCAAAATCCGACATATGTTAAATCACACGAGTGGTTTAAGAAACTATTCATCGATACTTAATTTAGCCGGATATGACTACACCGAACATTTTTTTAACAATCAATCAATTTTGGAACTAATGGCTCGGCAAAAAGGTTTGAATAACATACCTGGAGAAAAGGTTTTGTATGGGAATACACCCTATAATCTATTAACCATTATTGTAGAAAGAATAAGCAAAATGAAATTTGTTGATTATGCAACAGAAAACCTTTTTATTCCATTAGGCATGAAAAATACGGTTTACAGAGTGGATAATACAAGCATTGTAAAAAATAGATCTGTGGGTTACATAATGGAAAAAGATTCAACATTTAGCCAGTTTTCAAGAATTGAAGCGTGTTATGGTGGAGGAAGTCTGTGGTCAACTGTTGAGGATTTAACTATATGGTCGAATTTATTTACCCAGCCTGCAAATAGTTATCAAGAGCTGGTTAATTTTTTAATTACAAAAGATGTTTTAAAAAATGGAGAGGAAGCCAGTTATTCCAGAGGTTTAATGAGAGATATATACCGAGGATATAAAGCTATACATCATAGTGGAATGACAAAAGGTTACCGCTCTCAGATAATTTCAATTCCAGAAATACAATTATCAGTTATAATCTTGGCAAATTACGATGCGATAAATCCAGAAGCTTTATCTTATAAGATTATAGATTTGTTTATTACTGCCACTAAAAATGTAGAGGAAGAAATTAGCCCTTATATCCACAAAAGAAAAGATTTGCAGAAATTGACAGGTATGTATCAAGAATTAAATAGCTGCATGAAAATGGAGGTGATTTTAAGGAACGATACATTGCTAGCAAAAAGCAGTTTCGGTAGAAATTTTATTGCATTAAAGTCAAAAGACAAAAAAACATTAAACCGCATTGATGATGAAAGTGTTAAGTATGTTTTCGATAAAGATATGGGTTATGATTTAATCGTGTATTTTGGCGCAACACCGTTTTATTTTGAAAGGATAAACTTAATAGATCCATCTCATATTTCTCTTGACGATTATACTGGCGATTATTATTCGAAAGAATTAGATGTTAGTTATAAAATAATTAAAGAAGAAGATAAGCTTTATCTATCTTATCCAAATAATCTAAAAATTACGTTGAGCTCTGGTCAGCAAGATGAATTTGGGAATGGCGGCAGGACAAAATATACTTTCTTTCGTGATAAAAACGGTGTAGTTAACAGAATGACTGTTGGATCTGAAGGAATTGTAAAGGATATAGAGTTTATAAAATAACTAATGCCAACAATGTATAAAAAACATAAGTGGCACAGTGGTTTACGAAACTTTGGTACATTTAATCAGCTCCGCCAAATCTGCGATTTGACGGGGTTGTTTAATATTTTAATTTGTGTCAAAACGCAAATTTGGCTTAGTGCAAATTGACAGGTAGGAGCTTCGAAATCACTTACGTTTCTTATACTTACCGTTAGCTTTAATTATGAGTTGTGTACTTTGCACATTCTGATAATTATAGTATTTATTAGTTTGATAGGTATTTTATTAGGATTGGTTTGGTGGGAGTGACAGGAAAAACATTTTTTGTCTGCCCGCTTTTTGCAGCTTTCAGCTACAATTTCAAGCTCGATCTTACCGGGTTTTCTTTACTCGATATGCCTTTGAAAAAAATTTCTTGTTTTTTTCTTGTATATATAAAATTATTCTTATATTTACAGACCGGGACGTCGGTTCGTAAATGTAACTAAAATGAACGACACTAAAGAAAGAATACTGTCTATAGCGTTATATTATTTCATCAAGAAACCTTATACCGAGGTGACCATGAGCGAAATACTAAAAGCTTCGGGGTTGTCGAAAGGCGGGTTTTATCATCATTTCGAGAGTAAAGAAATCCTTTATCACGAAGTGATTAATAAATTTATTTTAGGGACTTTCATGATGGAATATAACCATTTCATTAGCAATCCATACGATTTGCCATTTTGTGATTTTGTGCCCGTTTACATAAAATCGACCTTGGAACATTTATTGGAATTTGCAAATATCAAGCTAGGTGAATTAAAATTGAATGCTGAAGATATTAATCTTTACATGGTAATGTTTGATATGATGAAACATTACAAAGGTTTTGGCGCAATGCTGGATAAGTTGCATCAAAGTGAAATAGAAATGTTTAAAACATTAATTGATAAAGCAAAGGAGGAAGGTGAATTAAGAAAAGAAATCGACAGCCAATCTTTGGCTAGCCATGTTCACACATTGATGCATGGTATAGGTGTTCTGGCAATGTTAGATGAAGGTTTGGAGAGAAATATAGAAAAAGATATACGGGACCATTTTAATAATTTATTCCAATTAATTAAAACCTGATTTTTTTTGTTTGCTCACAAACCGGGGTGTCGGTTTGTTGAAAAGATAACACAGAAGAACAATCTGTGTTTTTTAAACCAAAAGTAAAGACCGACATCCCGGTTTGTTTTTAAATGTACAGTATAAAATATAAATTATGAGAACGCGAATTGCAAAGACAAGTATTATAATTATCCTTTTTGCAGGATTAATAGCGGTTACGCAAACAGCTGCCGGGCAAGCTAATGATTTTGTGATCACCTTAGATTCCTGTATCAAACTAAGTTTTACAAACAACTTCAAGTTGAAACAGGCACAACTTGAAACAGAGAAAAGTCTCTATCGATACAGGCAGGCTGTAGGCAACGGCTTACCTCAAATTAGTGGTTTTGCTGCCATGGAAGATTATTTTAATATTCCTGTATCAATGGTTTCGGGCGATATTTTTGGACAACCTGGTACAATGCTCCCAATCCAGCTGGGGACAAAATACAACTCTAATGCAGGAGTGCAGGCCGGGCAAATGATTTATAACGCATCATACTTTGCTTCTTTACAGTTATTTAAAAAATCCTGTGAAATAAGCGATTTGAATCTTCAGAAAGGCAAAGAGGAATTGGCCTATAATGTTGCACAGATATATTTCTTCATTCAAATATCCGAACTTCAGTTGGCTCTTCTTGACTCAAATCTTGCAGCTTTTCAAAAGGTGCATGAATACTCGAAACAGCATTATACCAACGGATTTATAACCAAAGTTGACCTCGACAGGGTAACCGTGGCAATAAGTAATCTCGAAGCCGAAAAAGAAAATCTGTTATCGGGCCGGAACCAGCAGCTAAATATGCTGAAATACCTTGTTGGTATTGAACAAGGTCAGCATGTTACTCTCTCTAAAGATGCTGAAACACTGAATACACCTATGGTGTTGGAAGATTCATCGTTCAGTAACCATATAGATATGCTGATATTTGAACAACAAAAAGAACTTACAAAGCTAAATCTTAAATTATCCCGTTCCGAATACCTTCCATCGCTTACCGGCTATGCTGTATTTAGTTACCAGGCCCAGCGTGAAGAATTCGATTTGTTTGACGATAGTGACTACTGGTACAAAACATCTTTTGTAGGCATAAAGCTTTATGTTCCGATTTTTGGAGGAGGACAGATAAAAAATAAATTAAATCAAAATAAAATTGAACTCGAACAGGCAACAATAGGCCAGATCGATTTGAAAAACGAATTGTATACAAACTATCTGAATGTCATGCAAAGGCTCAACACCAGCAGAACTGTAGCGTTGAAATTGAATGAAAATATGCTGCTTGCCGAAAATATATTTCGGATAACAAACGAGCAATATGGGCAGGGATTAAAGTCTCTTACCGATGTGCTTAATGCTCAATCGGAATATAATGTTTCGCGCCTCACATGGTTGCAAACATTATTACAAATAAAGCTTTCAGAACTTGAAATAGTAAAAATTAATGGAGGAATTCGTTCCCTTTATTTTTAATCAATAAAAATCCAAAAGAATGAAAAAATCAAAAAAAATAGGAATATCTGTTGTTGTGATTGCTGCTGTTTTATCTGTGGCTTATAAACTTAACGATGTAAAACAACAGAAAAAGGCCGACATTGACTTGGTCAATAAGGCAAAATCTGAAATCACTGTTACCACAACAACAGTGAAATATGAAGTTATTAAGTCAGACATTTCATATCACGGAACTTTTGAACCTTCCTTAGAAGTAACCGTTGTTTCCGAGTCTCAGGGAAAGGTAAATAAATACACCATTAACGAAGGTGATTTTATTTCGGAAGGTGAAACTATGGTTTGGCTCGATAGCGATTTAACGGGTTACCAGTTAGAAACTGCCGAAGCGGCATGGCTTAAAGCTCAGAATGATTTAAAACGTTTTGAAAACCTGACACCCGGCGAATCTGTTTCCACACAGCAACTTGAAGAAATAAAGCTTGCCTGTCAAAATGCCAGAAGCACCTATCTTGCCATTAAAAAGCAATACGAAAACACATTTATAAAAGCACCTGTTTCAGGAACTGTTAGCAAGCGGTATTTTGAAAAAGGCAGCTTTGTTGCTCCCGGCAGTCCGGTAGCCGATCTGATAAATATACAGAAAATGAAGTTTAATGCATGGTTTACCGCCATAGATCGTATACAGGTAAAAACCGGACAAAAAGTTACTCTTACATCCGATTTATATCCGGGAGTATCGTATGAGGGCACTATTAAAGTTATCGGGGTTAAGCCCGATAATTCGAGACGATACCTTGTACAGGCCGAAGTTGTCAATTCTTCTGAAAAACCTTTAGTTTCGGGAATTGATGGAACTATTTATATTCAAAATACAAATGATGAAAAAAAACTGGTAATACCCCGAAATTGCATTGTAAGTAGTGTTATTCAACCTATGGTCTATGTTGTTTCCGATGGTACCGCGAAATTGCGGGAGATAGTTATTTCTCAAATAACCAATGGCCAGGCTATTATTGAAAGCGGGCTTACCGAAGGAGATATCGTTGTACTGTCCGGCCAGATAAACCTTGAAAACAATACTACGGTTACTGTTTTAAACAATTACCCCCTTTAAACCTGCAACTATGAATATTACAGAACTATCAATAAAACGCCCCACATTAATTGTTGTGGTTTTCGCCACGCTGACATTTCTGGGGATTTTTAGTTACAAGCAATTGAACTACGAATTGCTGCCAAATTTTGCTATGCCGGTTATTACCATTGTAACGGTTTATCCGGGGGCATCTCCCTCGGAGGTAGAAAACTCAGTGTCTAAAAAAATTGAAGATGCCATATCAACTACCGAAAATATCGATAACATACGTTCCTTTTCGCAGGAAAATATATCCTATGTTGTTATGGAATTTAAGCCTTCTGCTGATGCCGACGAAATGATACAGGTTGTGCAAAGGAAAATAAATTCCATCAAGTCGCAATTGCCTGAAAATGTTACGTACCCAACAATTACAACGTTTGGAATGAGCGATTTTCCTATTATGAATATTATGGTATCCTCGAATTTAAACCCGACCGAATTGTACGATCTGATAAAACACAGAATAAGCCCGGAGCTGAACGGGATAAAGGGTGTTGGTGAAATTATTCTGGCTGGGGGCGAAGAAAGGGAGATATCGGTTAACGTGAATGCAGCAAAACTCGAAAAGTACAATCTTTCGTTGTTACAGGTAACACAAGCTGTAATTGCAGCTAATGCCGATTATCCCACCGGAAAAATAAAGAATACATCGCAACAAATGCAGGTTCGTTTGTCGGGGAAATACAAAAACCTGGAAGACCTACAAAACCTGGTTATTACAAACAACTTTGGATTGTCGCCGGTAAGGTTAAGTGATGTTGCCGAAGTTCGCGATTCACGAAAAGAATTGCAAAACATCAACCGCTATAACGGGATTAATATGATTAGTGTGATGATAAAAAAACAGGGCGATGCAAACACGGTTGAAGTAAGCGAAAGTGTGAGGAAAGAACTTAGCAAGCTTGAAGAAATTTATAAAGAACAAAGCCTCAAGTTTGATGTTTTCAGCGATCAGTCGGTATTTACACTCGAAGCTGCCGATGCTGTGATAAAAGATCTTTTTCTGGCAATTTTGCTTGTAGCTTTGGTAATGCTGGTTTTCCTGCACAGTCTCCGAAACTCATTAATTGTCATGGTAGCCATACCGGCATCTGTTATCACCACTTTTGTTGCTATGTATTTGATGGATTTCTCCCTCAATATGATGTCATTGCTTGCGCTATCGTTATCAATTGGTATTTTGGTCGACGATTCTATTGTTGTTATTGAAAACATACATCGCCACCTTGTAAAAGGGAAAGACAGGGTTACAGCATCCATAACCGGACGAAACGAAATTGGTTTTACAGCTCTTTCTATTACTCTGGTTGACGTAGCTGTATTTCTGCCAATGGCCCTCGCCCGAAGTATAATGACGGGTGTAATACGACAATTTTCCCTGGTAATTGTCGTGGCAACCCTTACCAGTTTATTTGTGTCATTTACCCTCACCCCTTTGTTAGCCTCACGGATGGCTAAAATCGAAAATCTTAAAGACAGGTCAATTGTTAAAAGGTTTATTGATTGGTTTGAAACATTAATTAACCGGTTTTCAGCAATATTGCAAAGTACTCTCCTGTGGTCGTTCAAACATAAAACCATTGTGCTGACTTCCGCTGTGATATTATTTGTCGGGTCGGTATCGCTTATTCCGTCTGGTTTTATCGGGACAGAATTTATTGACATGGGTGACCGCGGTGAAATTATTATCCAGATGGAACTACCAAAATATACTACCCTTGAACAAACCAATGCCGCAGCCCGCCGTGTTGAACAGCTTGTACTTACCAAACCGGAAGTAACAAGTGTAATGGCGCAGGTTGGCGGAACATCTGATTTTGTAGATATTTCTTCCGGTTCTAACAAGGCCGAGATTACTGTAAAATTAGTGCCTAAAGAAAAACGAAAATACAGTGCCCCTGTATATACCCAATTGATTAAAAATGAGCTGGCATCGAAAATACCGGGCGTAAAATTCGTTACAAGTATAGTAAGTCCTATTGGTGGTTCCGACCAGGTGCCTATACAGGTAGCGGTAAAATGTGCCAACCCCGATACACTTACAAAATACGGTGGTATTGTGCTTAATGAAATAAAGAAAATACCGGGTACATCGGATGTTAAGCTTTCTGTTGGCGATCCAAACCCCGAATTATTGGTAAATATCGACAAACAAAAGATGGCTGATAATGGACTAACAATGGACATAGTTGGTGCAACCATGCAAATGGCGTATAGCGGTAATAGCGATGCAAAATTTCGTGATGGTGAATACGAATACGATATCAACATCAGATACGATGAGTTTAACCGTCAAAACGAGAAGGATGTTGCCGGACTTTCGTTTGTAAACTATGCCGGGCAGCTTATCCGGTTGGATCAGTTTGCCGATATCAGCAATAATACCAGCACACCGCGTATCGAAAGAAACGACAGAATTGAATGCCAAACCATATATTCGCAGGTATTTGGACGGGCATTGGGCGATGTTGGTAATGATATAAAGGAACAACTTGCAAAAATCGATTTTCCAAAAGATGTAACGCTATCGTACGAAGGTGATTTGAAAGCACAATCCGATTCCTTTGGCAGCCTGGGTTTTGCACTGATTGCATCCATCATTTTCGTGTACCTTCTTATGGTAGCCCTATATCAATCATATTTATATCCATTTGTGGTATTATTTACCATACCTCTTGCAATTGTTGGTGCGTTGCTGGCATTAGCACTTACCGGGCAAACGCTTAGCATATTAACCCTTATGGGGTTGATAATGTTAATCGGGCTTGTATCTAAAAACGCTATACTGGTAGTTGACTTTACAAACCAGCTTAAAAACGAAGGTTTTTCGACAGTTGATGCATTACTTCAGGCTACCAGTGTAAGGTTGCGCCCCATATTAATGACTACTTTCTCAATGATAATTGCTATGTTCCCTATAGCATTGGCTGCAGGACCGGGTTCGGTTTGGAAAAATGGACTGGCCTGGGTGTTAATCGGCGGATTGTCGAGTTCCTTGTTCCTCTCTCTTGTTATAATCCCTGTTGTGTATTACATTGCCGATAAAGGGAAAGTGAGGGTTAGTAACTGGTTTTTAAGATTTAGAACTATTTAATCAGCAATCGAAAATGACATTGAAGTAATTATTTCCCGTAACCTGAAAGATTTTCAAATTTCAAAATTACCTGTTCTGACAGATGATCAATTTATTAGCTCGATTGAATAACTGCCTGTTTACAACATGGCATCAGAAAAAATGCGGGGAAAAGTGGTTTCTCAACAATTTTTTACTAAATTTAAACATTCAACTTGTAACTTTAAACCTGTCTGCCGACATGCAGACTTTTAACTTAAAACTTTTAATTTTCAACTGATTTACATTATGGAAAACACACAAAAAGTACTCGATGCAATGAAAAAAGCAGGTAAAGCATTAAAAGCAGGGGAGATTGCAGAAATTACAGGCCTTGATAAAAAGGAAGTAGATAAAGCTATGAATTTACTTAAAAAAGAAGATAAAATTATTTCTCCAAAAGTTTGTTTCTGGCAACCAAAATAGAAATCCTGTTTTTTACATTTTAAATTCTTATATCGAACTCACGTTAATTAATACTGGTTAATTAGTGGTTCGATTTTTGGTATAATCAGAACCACAGTTAATAATTATTTCAAACTAAAAATTAAAATCATGAAAAATTTATTTTTAATAAGTTTACTCTTTCTGGCCAGTTTAATGGGTTTTGCTCAAACAAACGATCTGGTCATTTTTTCTGAAAAAGGAGAAGAGTTTACTCTTTTTGTTAATAGTGTAAAACAAAATGAAAATCCTGTGGCGAATGTCAAAGTAAAGGATATAATTGGCGAAAATTTTATGGTAAGGGTTAAATTTAATACGAATACAATTCCTGAAATTACCCAGAATTTTTGGACAGAAAGTAAAAATGTCCTGATTTCTGCTGTTATTGTTCAAAATAAAAAAGGAAAGTATGTATTAAGATATATGGGAGAAACACCAAAACCTGATACTGAAAGTTCGGTTAAAGAAGGTTTCTATACTGCTCAGCCTGAAAGTGATACTGAAAATGGCAATGTTGTTATTAACATGGATATAAAGGATAATGGTGAATCTATGAATGTTAATTCAAATAATAAAGGTGAAAATGTTTCTTTAAATATGAACGTTAATGTTGATGGTGAATCCATGAATGTTACAACAAAAACAGGTAATGATAACACTACATATAACGAAACAACCACAACTGTAGTAACAACAACTTCTACAACCACTTTCAATACAAATATTATTGAAAATGACGATAACGATAATACAGTTTCTACACCTGAAACATATTCAAGATGCACTTATGCAATGTCTGATGATGATTATAATGATGCTATAAACAGTATTACATCGAAATCGTTTGAGGATACAAAATTAACAACGGCAAAACAAATATGTAAAAATTCTTGTATGACAGCCGGGCAAATTCGCGATATCAATAAATTATTCTCTTTTGAAGAAACCCGGCTGGAATTTGCAAAATATGCCTATGATTTTGTATTCGATTCTTCAAAATATTATAAAGTAAATGATTCATTTTCTTTTGAATCAAGCATTGAACAATTGAATGAATATATTGAAAGTAAGTAAGAATTAATCTTAAAAAAGAAGGGGGCTGTCTCAAAAGTCCCCTTTTTTAATGTTTACACTTCAGCGAGCCTGGTGTAACGTGTTGATTATTATGATGTTGTCATATTGAGCCCGCCTGTCGAACTTTTCTCTTGCGGGGCAAAAATATGAACAACATGAACGCTTTTGAGACAGCTCCTTTTTTTAACAATTTGAACATTGAAATGCCATACACGACCTGGTACAAATTCCACAACCGGTACACTTGCTATAATCAATTTCGGGTGCACTAAACGGGCTTTTTTGTATAATTGCCCCGACCGGGCACACACTAACTGATGGGCATCTGTGATTTTGCGGGCAAAATTGCTCTTTTACAACTATATTTCTTTTCATTTCTCTGGTTAATTTTATTTCAGGATGCGAAATTAATAAGAAAAATTTAATATTGCAATATATACATATATAGATTTATTGCAAATATTTTAATAAACTAATTTATAGAGTTTTTTAAGTAATTTTTCACCACGATTTTTAAAGCCCGGAGTACTATCTTCAAACTGATTTTCTATAACAGCAATGAGTTCGCTGGCTAAAACAGGTTCAATTACCACGTAATTATATATAATTTCCATTGCAAACATTTTAACAGCAGTTGGGTTTACAGCATCTTCAAGCCAATTAAAGCAACGATCGATTAATATTCCCAGGCGGTCTTCATCAAGTTCACGTAAATCAATAGTTGACAAAATTTTAAGACTATGTCTCCGTTGATTATCTTTTTTAGTTTCGGGTAAAAAGTCTATCAAATGATTAATATACGTGTTAATTAAATGAGGGTATTTTAACCAGACAGTTTCTACAACCCAAAATGCACGGCCCGAAACATGGGTTTCATCAGATAATGCCACATCCATTATTTCTTTAAAAAGTTTCTCATCATACCCAATCACAGAAGCTATATAATCAGTATTCCGCTTCGAAAGTTCTGCCGACAGTTGTTCCCTGAAATTCATCAATGTGTATTTAGTAAATTGGTTTAAAATTACAAAAATCAAAAAAATATCAATTCTAAAAGGGTAATTAAACAATATTTTATTCAGGCTGTTTAATATAAAATAATAAATGATGCAAATGAAATCAGTTGTAATAAGTATTCTTTTATTATCAGGTATTTATAATTCATCTTTACAAAAAAATAAAAATATGGAAATTGCAACATTCGGATCAGGATGTTTTTGGTGTAGTGATGCTATTTTTAAGCAATTAAATGGTGTTGAATCGGTTGTTTCAGGATATTCAGGCGGTAAAACCAAAAATCCATCGTATAACGATGTTTGTTCCGGAGAAACAGGACATGCCGAAGTAATACAAATTACATTTAACCCCGGAATAATTGCTTATAAAGATTTGCTTGAAGTTTTTTGGCAAACACACGATCCAACTTCACTTAACAGGCAGGGAGCCGACGTGGGAACACAATACAGGTCTGTAATTTTTTTTCATAACCAGCAACAAAAGGAATTGGCTGAAGATTACAAGAAAAAACTTGAAGAAGTGAAAATATTTAATAAACCCATTGTTACCGAAATTAGCCCGTTGATAAATTTTTATCCGGCAGAAAAATATCACCAGGATTATTATAACAACAATAAGTTCCAGCCCTATTGTTCATTCACAATTACACCTAAACTGGATAAGTTTAAAAAGGTATTTCGTGAAAAAATAAAATAATAGTCGGTTTATTTAAACTCTTTTTTGGTAAACAATTTATGCCTAAAAAGTGTTTATTTTTCAAATAATTATGAATATTGAGAAGAATATTTTAAATTTGCTTAAATTTTTTAATTAAACATCATGAAAGAAGGAATAGTAAAATTTTTCAATGAAACCAAAGGTTTCGGATTTATCAAAGACAAAGAATCAAACAATGAATACTTTGTTCATGTTTCAGGCCTAATTGACAAAATTAAAGAAAACGATGAAGTTACTTTTGATTTACAAGAAGGTAAAAAAGGATTGAACGCTGTAAATGTTAAACGAGCATAGTTTTTAATATTATTTGTTTCAATTGAAATCCTGACAGCTTCAAAATTTTGAAGCTGTTTTTTTATCTTTATATTTTAATTCGATTAACAATATTATGGAAAACGTATTGATAAAATATTTAGCTTTTCCTGCTGCTACAAAAGAAGTTTATAAAAGAGGCGAAGAAATTATTAAAAAGAACCTTCCTGATTTTAATTTTCAGAACTCAGAAATATCCCCGGAAATACTGTTCATTCTTACAGGAGGTTCTGAAAATCAGGCTAAGAAAATAATTGATAACAGCTCATGTATTCTGCTTTTAGCAATGAATGAAAATAACAGTTATGCTGCCGCAACTGAAATTAAAGCTTATTGCAATCAAAAGAATATTTTATCAATTCTGCTTAACCTTGATACTGAAAAAGATATTTTATCAAAAATTGAATTTTATTTACAATTTAAAAAAGCAATAACAAATTTAAGAAACTGTAAACTTGGGCTCGTTGGAAATGTTTCAGAATGGCTTATTGCATCTGATGTACATGACGAAGTATTAAAGAATAAATTGGGAATTCAATTGAAGCGAATAGATTGGAAAAATTACAAGCTTTATTCTGAATTTGATGTTAATCCTGATTTTATCAGCCATTTTAAAAATACTGGCAAGTTTGATTTAAGCGATTCTTCTAAAGTGTATAATTTGCTCTTGAATATTATAAAAGAAAATAAGCTTGATGCAATTACTGTTGAATGTTTTCCTTTGGTCAGGGAACACTCGGTAACAGCTTGCCTTGCATTGTCAAAATTAAATACTGATAATTTACCTGCAGGATGCGAAGGCGATTTAACCAGCATTATAGGAATGATAATTGCAAAAGAGCTTACAGGCCAAATTCCCTGGATGGCTAATTTAGTGTCATTGAATACTTATTCTGCTTTTTTTGCACATTGCACAATTGCCACGAATCTTGTTTCAGAATATAAAATTGATACACATTTTGAAACGAATACCGGTACAGCTGTTCAGGGTGAATTTAATGCAAACGCAGTAACCATTTTCAGGTTAGATAAAAACATCGAACAGGCATTTATTTCTTGCGGGGAAATTGTTAGTAAACCAAATAAGGATGATGCCTGCAGAACTCAAATAGAAGTTAAGCTTACCAAAGGAGATATCGGGTTACTTAAAAATAATCCCTTGGGGAATCATCACTTAATACTTCCGGGTGATTATAAAGAAATTTTTGAATTCTTTTGTAAGATGCTGAAAATAAAAATATTGGAGTAAATATTAAACCGGGAGTAAAGAAGTATTATTCCGTTATTTGTTTTATTAACGATTTATTTCCAATCCAGACTTCCGACCTGGTTTCAAGATTAACAAGTTCAAGTTGAATGGCATAATGTATGAACTTATTTTTTTTATGTATCCCGGGTGTTGAAATTACATTCCCGTTAATAATAAAATCTGCACCTTGTTCAATACCCCATTTTATTAATGTTTCAAAACAATCGGATTCTGATTTACCTGCAATTCGTGTATATAGTTCATTTCGCTTATTGTTGGTCTGAATTAATCTGGCAGTATTATATTTTAATATTGAACGTTCAATATCTTTAATAAATACGAGTGAATCAATAGTTTCGTTTCCTGAATTAGTTACATTGCCAACGATTAGTATTGGCCGCAAATTTTTATGAACATTCATGTATTCTTTTAACCACGTGTCATTTAAAAGTTCTTTTATTAAATCTTCTGATAATGTTCGTGAATCGTTATTGTTCCAATAACCGGATTGCAGAACTGGTTCTTTATTTACAGGAACAACGGTTTTCTTGCCTGATGAACAAGAATACAAAATAACTATTAAAAAAAGCAGTAATTTAATGCCATTAGACATAGTAACGTTGTTTACATGAATTGAACCAATTGGAAACCTTATTTTAGTGTTTACGATTTAATTTTTTTAATCAGTTCTCCAATTTTATGGTTTGTTTTTTCACTTACAGACACAAGCGGTAAACGAAGGTTGTTTTCAATAATACCCAAACTTGAAAGAGCTGCTTTAACACCTGCAGGATTGCCTTCAATAAATAATTGTTCAGTAAATTCGAGTAGTTTATAATGTAGTTTCTGAGCTTCTGTAATATTATGAACCAGGGCAAGTTGTACCATTTGCGAAAATTCTTTGGGCATTGCATTGGCAACAACTGAGATTACTCCTGAAAATCCTAATGCAATAAGAGGAAGAGTTAGTGCGTCCTCGCCAGAAATTATCATAAAATCTTCTGGTTTGTCTTTAACCAGATACATGGCTTGTGTAAAATCTCCGGAAGCTTCTTTTACCGCAATAATATTTTTTACATCGTGTGCTAAACGTAAAGTGGTTTCTGCTTTCATATTTACACCTGTTCTGCCCGGCACATTATACAAAATAACTGGTTTGGGACTTACCTCTGCAATTGATTTATAATGCTCATACAATCCTTGTTGGCTCGGTTTATTGTAATATGGTGTAACAGAAAGTACTGCATCAATTTTTGACAAATCGGTTTTTGAAACCTTCTCAATAATTGCAGAAGTATTGTTCCCTCCAATTCCTAAAACTAAGGGTAACCTGTTGTTTACTTTAGAAATAATAAATTTTGTAAGTTCCGATTTTTCATTATCCGATTGGGTTACCGACTCACCCGTAGTACCAAGAATTACAAGGTAATTTATCCCGTTTTGTATAAGAAATTCAATGTGTTTTTCTAATGCAGGGTAATCTATGCTTTTATCTTTTTTAAAAGGTGTTACAATAGCCACACCTGTTCCTGAAAATTTATTTTGGCTCATTGTTTCTGTTTTTATTCGTTTCCTTTGTTATTAATCATGGCTAAATAATGCTTAATCTGTTCAATTAAAAAATTAACAGATTTATTTTTTTCTATATTAAACATTAAATCATAATCAGAATTTTCTTTTGTCTCTAGTCCTATTTTAAAGGAAGCATTTGAAAGTACACTGACAAAATGAAGAGGAAAGTGGATGTTTGTGCTTAAATCGAACAATAAATCGAATTTATTATTCATAAACTTGTTTAAAGAAACATTTTTAGGTATGTAATACCAGTTTAAATCATTATTCGAGAAGAAATTGATATTACTGTGAAGTAAAAATTTATCCGGTATTTTTTTCCCGGGAATATAACCTAAAGCTGTAACAGAAATATTTTTTGATTTTAAGAGAATGGCAAATTCTTTTATTGCTTCGAATGATTGTTCATCGGGATTAGAAAAAAGAATACCTGCTGTTTTTGCATTATCTAAATTAAAAAACCGGCTTTTTCTTTTAAAGCTCTTTAACTTGGATTTTAAATGACATTCTCCAAGATAAATTTTAAATTGTTCAATCTTATTCACAGTACGTAGTGTGTTAGTAAAATTTTGTTAAAGGTAAAAATTAATCTTTAATCATATTCAAAAAATCGTCTTCAGATATTACAGGAATATTTAATTCTTTTACTTTTTCAAGTTTTGCCGGCCCCATGTTCGATCCCGCAAGTAAAAAACTTGTATTCGATGAAATTGATGTTGCGTTTTTACCACCAAATTTTTCAATTAAATTTTTAAGTTCTTCACGGGAATATTTTTCAAAAGTACCTGATATTGCAATTATTTTCCCATTGAGTTTATTGACTATTATTTGATTATCAGGTTCATTAATCTGAAGTTGAACGCCCGCGTTTTTTAATTTTTCAATAACATGAATGTTTTTTTGGTTCTTAAAAAAATCAATGATGCCTGAAGCAATACGTTCGCCTATTTCATTAACCGATGTTAGTTGTTCTAATGATGCTTCTCTAAGTTCATCAATAGATTTAAAATGAGTTGCAAGCGTTTTAGCAGTTGTTTCGCCGACAAATCTTATACCTATTGCATAAAGAACCCGGTAAAAGGGTGTTTTTTTCGATTCTTCGATACTTTTAAGCAGGTTTACAGCTGATTTTTCGGCAAAACGATCCATTGAAAGTATCTGTTCTTTTGTTAAATAATATAAGTCAGCACTATCTTTAATCAGTCCGTTTTCAAAAAGGGCTTCGACTGTAGCTTCGGCTCCTCCTATATTCATTGCTTTTCGACTTACAAAATGTTCAATACGTCCTTTTATCTGTGGAGGGCATCCTGTTTCGTTCGGGCAATAATATTTTGCTTCGCCCTCAACACGTATAAGTTCAGCTTTACATACAGGGCATTGTTTTATGAATTCTGCTGGCTTAGATGAAAAGGATCTCATTTTAAGGTCAATTCCAACTATTTTGGGTATTATTTCTCCTCCTTTTTCAACAAAAACAGTATCATTTTCATGAATATCAAGCAATTTTATTTGATCGGAATTATGTAATGAAGCACGTTTAACAGTTGTTCCGGCCAACAGTACCGGTTCAAGGTTTGCAACAGGGGTTATTGCTCCCGTGCGGCCAACCTGGTAATCAATACTTAATAGTTTTGTTGCAACCTGTTCGGCTTTAAACTTGTATGATATTGCCCAACGCGGGGTTTTTGCTGTAAATCCAAGCTCGTCCTGCTGTTGGTATGAATTCACTTTTATTACAATGCCATCAATATCAAATGGTAATTTAGAGCGTTCCTTATTCCAATAATTTATAAATGCTGAAATTTCGTCAATAGTTGAGCATATTCTGATATGTTCGGGGATTTTAAATCCCCATTGTTTTGCTGCCAGCAAATTCTCGTAGTGTGAACTGCTGGGTAAATTATTACCTAAAATAAAATATAAATAACAATCGAGTGGCCGTTTTGCAACTACAGATGATTTTTGTTGTTTTAGAGTTCCTGCAGCAGCATTTCGCGGGTTTGCAAATAATGGCTCACCGGCAGCCTCACGCTCTGCATTCATTTTATCGAAACTGCTGTGAGGTAAAAATATTTCGCCACGAATTTCAAATTCATCGGGATAATTTGTTCCTTTTAAATTTAAAGGAATTGATTTTATTGTTTTTACATTATTTGTAACATCATCTCCCCGGATACCATCACCACGTGTTATAGCCTGCAAAAGCTTCCCGTTTTTGTATGTTAATCCTATTGCAACACCATCGTACTTTAGTTCACACACATATTCAATAATAGCACCAGGTAAACCTTTTCTTACCCGATTATCAAAATCAATAATTTCTTCAATTGAGTATGTATTTCCCAGAGATAGCATGGGATATTTGTGAACAACCTGCTTAAATTCCTTATTAATATCGCTTCCAACACGTTGTGTAGGTGAATTTGGATCAAAAAAACCGGGGTTTCCTTTCTCTAAATCAATTAATTCTTTTAATAAGGTATCATATTCGTAATCACTTATTTCAGGTTGTGCTAATACATAATATTGATAATTGTGATGATCTAATTGCTCACGCAATTCATATATTCTTTGCTTAATTTGTTCCTTTTCCATTTTTAATTATTAGTAAAACAAAAATACAAATGTTATTTATAAAATAACAGGCATAAATTTTTTTATGTAAAAGTTAATAGAAACAATATTTTTAAAATGTTTAATTTTGATAAAAATGATTTCTATTTTTGAATTGTAAATAATTTGTGACAAATGAAATCTAAAATATTATTTTATATAACTCTTTCAATTATACTTTTATTACAATCCCTTGCATGTTCCGATGAAGATAATTTTAAAACAGATTTATCTGATTTGGAAAGTTTTAAATTATCAAAAAATACAATTTGGGATGGTTCTGATGGTTCTGGTAGTTTTTCTGATGGTAATGTTATTTACTTCAATACGTATTATCCCGATTGGGTTACTTTCAGTGGATTTGCTTATTCAAACATAGTAAATGATATTTTTTATAACGATTCGGCTAAATTTTCATCATATCCAAGTGGCGGTGCCAATGAATCAGAAGTTTATGCAGTAGCTCACCAGTTCGAACGAATTATTATAACGTTTAAAGACACAATAAAAGGCGAGGAGCCCCGGTATGTTATGCTTGCTAACACAACTTATGCAGCTCTGGCTATGAAATATGGATATGGCAATACAAAAAAATTCGGGGGGAACAGCGGCGATGATCCCGATTGGTTTAAAGTATCAATAATTGGCTATCCGATTTGGGGAGGGCTTTCCGGGCCTGTTAATGTGTTCCTTGCAGACTTCAGAAACGAAGACAACACGAAAGATTACATTTCTAAATCGTGGCAATACGTGAACTTATCGAGCCTGGGAACTGTTAAAAAAATTGAATTCCAAATTTATTCTTCCGACATAGGAGCTCCGCTATACTTTTGCCTTGATAATTTTAAGGGGAGAATTAATGATTAAAGTGTACATTCCATTGTGAATAAATTACCGGTAAATCTTAATAACTTATTTAAGATTATATGACTAATTATTAAAAAAATAATCTAATTTCATCTTATCTAATTGTTTGATAATAAAATAATAGAATTAGAAATTTTTATTCTTTATTAAACATAAATCTTTGCAAAGAAAACATTAGTTTTGCAGCCATAACATTTTGCAGTATATGAAAGAGGAATTTGAAGATATTTACCACGAGGAAGAATATGATGAGTTGTTGAACAAGTGGGAAGATATGCTTAAAAATAAAAAGAAGTATTTTTTTGATGTTTTTGAGTTTGAAAATATTATTGATTATTATATTGATATTGATAAAGCAAATAATGCGTTAAAAGCCATAAATCTTGCATCAGAACAACATCCAAACTCAATAAATATCCAGATAAAGAAAGCCCAGGTTCTAATTGATAAGGGCTATGCTAGCCAGGCTTTAAAAATTATTGAAAACATTGAATTAATTGAATCGTCAAATAGCGATGTTTATATAGTAAAAGGAACAGCGCTTAATGCAATAAACCGTTATTCTGAAGCGGAAAAAGCATTTGATATGGCTGTCAGCCTGTCTTTCGAAGATAAAGTTGATATAATGCAAAGCATTGCCAGCTCATTCGAACATATTGGAAAATACCAAATTTCACTGAAATATCTACTAGAAGCATTTAAATTGGAAAGCGACAACTTATTACTTCTTTTCGATATAGGTTATTGCTATGAAAAATTAGGGCAAATAAAAAAGAGTATTGATTTTTATAATAAATATCTCGATAAAGAACCTTTTTCTGAAAATGCCTGGTATAACCTCGGTATCTTATATAGTAAGGCAGATATGTTTGATAAAGCAGTCGAAGCATATGAGTTCGCACTTGCAATTAATCCCGAATTTTCATTGGCATATTTCAACCTGGCTAATGCATATTCAAATAATGAAGATTACCTTAAAGCAATTATTAATTATAAAGAGTATTTGAACTACGACGGAGTAAATGTAGAAGTTCTTACTTATATTGGCGATTGCTATGAGAGCATTAAAGAATATGATACAGCTTTAAAATATTATGATGATGCTATCCGGGAAGATGCCTTTTTCTCCGATGCCTATTTTGGTAAAGCAAACATAATGGTTCAGTATGAAAAATATTCTTTGGCTCTCGATTTTATTCATAAAGCCATCCAAATTGACGATATGAATTCAGAGTATTTTTACCTGCAGGGGAATATTTATTCTGAATTAAAAAGGTATCACGAAGCATGTGAATCACATAAAAAAGCCTATGATATTGAACCTTCTGAAATCGATTTTATAATTGCTCTCAGTGATTCATATTCAAAAAATAATAATTATTTATTATCAAAAAATATATTAATCGAAGGATTAAAAGACAATAAAAACTCTTCACAAATATATTTCCGGCTTGCTGCTGTTTATTTACTACTTAATAATAAATCACAAGCTTTAGAAGCATTTGAAAATGGATTAAAGATTAATCCTTCTGCTCACATGGATATTTTAATAACTTATCCTGATGCATATAATGTTAAAGAAATATCAGATCTTATTGAAAGCTACATGCTTAAAGATTTGAACTAAAACATATTAAAATATATATTCAAAACTTTATAAATTTTAATTTAAAGTCCATAACTTGAAAGTATATGGTTTAATAGGAATAAATCTTGATCACTCATTTTCTCCGGTATATTTTGAAAATAAGTTCATAAAGGAGAAAATTACAAATGCTTCCTATAAACTATTTCCAATACACGATATTCGCGATTTTAAATCATTGATACAGGAAAACCAGGATTTATCAGGCTTAAATGTAACTATTCCGTATAAACAGCAGATTATACCTTACCTCGATGAGCTGGATTTTCATGCAAAAAACATAGGCGCTGTAAATACCATAAAATTTATAAAACAGAATAATTCTCTAAAACTGAAAGGATTCAATACTGATTATTTGGGTTTTATTGATAGTTTATTACCCATCTTGCCGCGTAAACGAATGAATGCTTTAATCCTGGGAACAGGAGGTGCTTCTAGGGCTGTTACTTATGCATTAAAAATATTAGATATCGGGTACAAGTCTGTTAGCAGGAATCCGGCGGGTAAAAACGAATTGTCATATAATCAATTAGATAAAAACGTTATTGAAAATCATCAATTCATAATAAATACCACTCCGTTAGGAATGCACCCTGGTATCGAAGAATATCCATTAATTTCATATCAATATTTAACTAAAAATCATTTAGTTTATGATCTTATATATAATCCAATAGAAACAACCTTTCTCAGATTAGCAAAAGAAAAAGGGGCAACCATAAAAAATGGAATTCAGATGCTTGAAATACAGGCAGATTATTCATGGAAAATATGGAATGATTTATAAAAATTCCATACTTTTATTAACTTAAACCAGTATTCGTTTTTAAAAACTTGTTGTGTAACACATTTTTAATTGATATAATTCATATTGATTTTTCATCTAAAATCTGCAATTTTGTGTAAATAAAATTTTTCAATAAAAAAATATATAAATAATTGATAACAATGAATTTATTACAACAAATCAAAGAAAAAGCACAGAAAAACAAGAAGCGAATTGTTTTACCCGAGGGAACTTCGGAAAGAACTCTTAAAGCAGCCGATATTATTTTAAAGGAAGGAATCGCTGACCTAATCTTATTAGGCAATTTAAAAGAGATCGCAGATTTAGAAAAAAAGTTTGGGTTAGATCTTTCTAAAGCCGAGAAAATTGATCCGGTAAATTCACCAAAGAAACAGCAATATATTGACAGATTAGTCGAATTAAGAAAATCAAAAGGATTAACACCCGCAGAAGCAGAAAAATTGTTGAATCAGGATATTTATTATGGCCCAATGATGATATTCATGGGTGATGCTGATGGAGAAGTTAGCGGGGCAGAACATACAACGGCCGATACCGTTCGTCCGGCTTTACAAATCGTAAAAACTGCTCCAGGTATATCTGTTGTTTCAGGAGCAATGGTAGTTGTTACTAAAAAGCCTGAACTGGGCCATCATGGTGTGTTTATTTTTGCCGATGTTGCAATAACTCCTAATCCAACGGCACAGCAACTTGCAGAAATTGCAATATGTAGCGCAGAAACTGCAAAATCAATTGCAGGCATTGAAAAACCTAAAGTGGCATTGTTGTCCTTTTCAACAAAAGGATCCGCAGAACATGAATTAGCAACGAAAGTTGTTGAAGCAACCCGCATAGCAAAAGCCACCAGGCCAGACTTAGATATTGATGGCGAATTACAATCTGATGCAGCACTTATTGCAAGTGTTGGACAAAAAAAATCACCAGGATCAACAGTTGCAGGTTTTGCTAACGTTTTGGTATTTCCCGATCTTCAAGCTGGAAATATTGGATATAAACTGGTTGAGCGATTAGGTGACGCCGAAGCTATAGGGCCTGTATTGCAAGGACTTGGAGCTCCAATTAACGATCTTTCAAGAGGTTGTTCGGTTAGCGATATAGTAAACTTAGTTGCAATTACTGCAAACCAGGCAGCAGGTAAATAAAATACCCACGTATAAAAAAAAGAGTGATAAATGAAAATCTTAGTATTAAACTGTGGAAGTTCGTCGATAAAATACCAACTGTTAAGTATGAATAATTCCGATAAAGCTGAAGTACTTGCTAAAGGAATTGTTGAAAGAATAGGTATTCAAAATGGAGAATTAAGCCATAAAACAAAAGAAGATAAAAAATATAGCATAGTAACCGACATACCCGATCATACAAAAGGAATAGATTTAATACTTGCTGCATTACTTTCACCTGAACATGGTGTAATTAAGAATATTGATGAAATTGTTGCTGTTGGACACCGTGTTGCACATGGAGGACAATATTTCCCCGAAAGTGCATTAATAACAAATGATGTAAAAGAAAAAATTGAAGAATGTATTGAACTGGCTCCTCTTCATAATCCTGCAAACCTGAAAGGGATTCTTGCCATGGAAAAATTACTTCCTAAAGTACCACAGGTAGCGGTTTTTGATACATCGTTTCATCAAACAATGGAGCCCAAGTCATTTTTATATGCATTGCCATACGAATATTATCAGAAATATAAAGTTCGCCGTTATGGATTCCATGGTACCAGTCATAAATATGTTGCGGAAAAAGCGTGCAAGCTGGTTGGCTGGGATTGGAAAGAAAAGAAAGTTATTTCATGCCATCTTGGAAACGGAGCTTCTGTTGCAGCAATAAAAAATGGAAAATCTATTGATACATCAATGGGATTTACTCCTGTAGAAGGTTTAATGATGGGAACCCGTGCAGGTGATCTTGATCTCGGGGCATTGCTTTTTATTGCAGAGAAAGAAGATTTAAGCATTAAGGATACAAATGATGTGGTTAATAAACGAAGCGGTTTAATGGGGATTTCCGGCATATCTTCCGACATGCGCGATATCGAGAAAGCTGCCGACGAAGGAAATGAAAGAGCTAAAATTGCTTTTGAAATGTTTGCTTACCGTGTTCGAAAATATATTGGTGCATACTCAGCAGCAATGGGTGGTGTTGATTTGGTATTATTTACCGGCGGTATCGGTGAAAACGGATGCGAAGTGCGGCGACTGGTTTGCTCTGAACTTGAGTATCTCGGGATAAATTTTGATGTTGAAAAAAATAAAGGAAAAAGAGGCGTTGACCTCGAATTAACAAAAGAAGGTTCAAAAACAAAAGTTGTAGTTGTTACTACCAACGAAGAACTTGTTATTGCAAGTGACACTCAGCGAATAGTCAGTAATTTATAATCAAAAAGGCGATTTTTTTAAATCGCCTTTTTTCAATATACAATTTATTACATATCTTCGCACAAAATTCAATAGTTTAAAAATCTAAAAATAACCAGGATGATTTTAAAATCATTAAATGACATAGTTGAATTAGCTATAGCAAAAGAAAAACGAAGACTTGCTGTTGCCGCAGCAGCCGATAAACCCGTATTAGAAGCTGTTAAGAATGCTTACGAAAAAGGGATAATTATTCCCATATTGGTAGGCGATAAAAACGAGATAGAAAAAATTAGTAAAGAAATTAAATTTGATTTAACAAATATCGAGATTATCGAAGAAAGCGATCCTTCTAAAGCATCGGTTAAAGCCGTTGCATTAATTAAAGACGGGAAAGCAGAAATTTTAATGAAAGGATTGGTAAGTACAGCACCATTGCTTAAAGCTGTTCTCGATAAAGAAAATGGATTACGAAAAGGAGCCACATTAAGCCATTTTGCACTGATTGAATCACCATATTATCACAAACTTATAGGAGTTACTGATGCTGCTATGAATATTGCTCCTGAATTTAACGAAAAAGTTGATATTGTTAACAATGCAGTTGAAGTATTCCATCGCTTAGGCAATAAGAATCCTAAAGTGGCAATTATTGGTCCACTCGAAGTGGTTAATCCTAAAATCGAATCTACTTCACATGCCGCGATGTTATCTGTTATGAACAACAGGGGACAAATTAAAGGATGTATTATTGATGGCCCTTTTGCTATTGACAATGCTGTTTCAAAAGAAGCTGCCGAACATAAAGGCATTCATGGAGAAGTTGCAGGTGATGCCGATATTTTAGTTACACCCGAATTAAACAGTGGAAATGTTTTGTATAAAACACTCATGTTTTTAGGCGGATGTACTTCAGCAGCAGTAATTATGGGTGCAAAAGTACCCATTGTATTAACATCACGCGCAGACACTGATAAAAGCAAGATGATGTCTATTGCTCTTGCTGCAGCAATGTAGAATTCTATTATAAATAATCACTTAATATATATTATGGAAGAATCAAGAATCTTAGCGATTAACCCGGGATCAACATCTACTAAAATAGCTGTTTATCAGGGATCAAAATCAATTTTTTTAAAAAATATAAAACATTCGGCAGACGATCTAAAACCTTTTAAAAAGATAGTTGATCAGTTTCATTTCAGAAAAGAAATCATTCTGAAAGAACTCAAAGATGCTGATATCAATATCAATTTAATTACAGCTATTGTTGGCCGTGGGGGGTTGGTTAAACCTATAGAATCTGGTGTTTACGAAGTGAATGACCAGTTAATTGCTGATTTACACGAAAGTAAATTAGGCGAACATGCAAGTAACCTAGGCGGATTAATTGCTCACGATATAATAAAATCAATACCCGGGGCAAGAGCATTTATTGCCGATCCTGTTGTTGTTGATGAAATGGAAGATGTTGCCCGTTATACAGGTCATCCAAAATTTGTTCGTCATTCTATTTTTCATGCATTAAACCAGAAAGCAACTGCCCGTAAACATGCTAAAGCTGTTGACAAACCTTATGAAGAGTTAAATTTGGTAATTGCTCATCTTGGTGGTGGTATTTCTGTTGGTGCTCACAGAAAAGGAAGAATAATTGATGTGAATAATGCTCTTGATGGGGATGGCCCATTTTCTCCTGAAAGAACAGGCACTTTGCCTTGTGGACAAGTTGCTTCACTATGTTTTAGTGGTGAATATACCCACGAACAAATTAAAAAGATGATTAAAGGAGAAGGAGGATTTGTAGCTTATCTAGGCACTAACGATGCTTACGAAGTAGAAATGCGCGTTAAAGCCGGTGATGTTGAAGCTAAAAAAATACACGACGCCCTTGGATATCAATTAGGAAGAGAAATAGGTTCTTTAAGCGCGGTTCTTAAAGGCGAAGTGGATGCAATTATCCTTACCGGTGGTATGGCTTACGATCAAATACTTGTTGAATACATTAAGCAAATGGTTTCTTTTATAGCTCCCGTGTATGTTTACCCGGGTGAAGATGAAATGGAAGCTCTTGCTATGAATGGTTATATGGTTATAAAAGGTGAAATATCACCCAAAATTTACAAATAATTAGTTTTCAATGTCAAAATTTAAAGCAGGATTCCTTCCTGCTTTTTTTATGGCGTTGTAGAACTCACGGGTATTATCTTACCATTAAAATATTTATATCCATTCATGGCAAAATCAACAATAAATTGAGCCATATCTGCAGCAGTTGTTATTGATTTATAATCAGGGAAAGCTTTTCTAAGCATTTCGGTATCTACAGATCCTAATGCCAGGCAATTAAATTTAATCCCGTTATTTTTATATTCTTCGGCTAAACATTCAGTTAAATTACTTAATGCAGCTTTGCCGGCACTATAATAGGAGAGTCCCGGGAATTTTGAACTACCCTGAAATCCTCCCATACTCGAAATACTTACAACATGCTTAGGGAAACCCGATTCAATATAGGGAATCAATTCTTTAATCAGTATTGAATGGCTTATAAAATTTACTGTAATTAGTTTATTGATTTCAGATAATTCAAAATCGTGAAAAGGTTTATTTATTAAAACACCTGCATTATTAATTAAAATGTCAACAGTATTTACATATTTAAGTATTTCGGGAATTAATATGGTTTGAATAGATTGAGTTTCTTCCAGATCAAAAACAATGGTCTTTAATTTGTTTTTCAGATTCTGCCTGATGCAAGCATTTTTAAGTTCTTTTAAAAGCTGCCCGCTTCGGGCAATAGCAACTACTGTATTATTTTCATCGTTTGAAAATAATTTTGCCATTTCAAATCCAATTCCCTTACTTGCCCCGGTTATAACGATATTCATTTTTTTAGAGATTATTTAGAATTCTAAAAGTAAAAATTGATATTTTTATCATGTATAAAATTATTCGATTTATCTTAATAATTAATAATATGTCAGCATTTTTTAAGAACAGTTTGTTCGTGGTAATTCTTGCAGCTTTGCATTTGTGTGCTTTTTCACAAGACAAAAAAGATGAAACAAATAAAAAGGAGCAAGTAAAAAAAGGGTTTTCGCCTCCTTTTATATATGTTGGTGCTACTATTGGAGCTTCAGCTTATGTTGATGTAAATATTACTTCAGGGGTTCAGCTAAATAAAAGGTTTAACCTGGGACTGGCAGGAAAATATCAATATTATACTCTAGGAGGAACAATAGATAAAGGTTTTAGCTCACATATTTATGGTTATGGAATTTATTTACAAACTGCAGTTATTGAAGATTTTAGAAATATTATTAAATTAAAAACGTATAGTGGTTTATTTCTACATGCAGAATACGAAATGTTAAATCTGAATGAAGCCTATTTTTCAGATAATGACCCCATAAATGATACTGGTGACAGATTCTGGTTAAATAATATCCTGGTTGGCCCGGGCTATATTGGAAGGTTTAATAATACAGGTATTTTTGCCATACTTTTATGGAACGTGAACCCCAATGATAAAAACCCGTACGAATATCCTTTATTCAAGGTTGGTTTTACTATCGGGATTTAATGGTCGAGAAATTTAGACATTATAGTTAACAGGTTTTCCGGGCGAATGGGTTTTGAAATATAATCATCGCAACCTGCCTTAATACTTGCTTCTTCGTCTTCTTCCATTACATATGCTGTTTGTGCAATTACAGGCAGGGTTGGTAATTTCTTTTTTATTTCAATAGTTGCTTCCAGCCCGTTTAAGTCAGGCATTTTAATGTCCATTAAAACAATATCTGTTTTTCGTGTAGTACATACTTCTATCGTTTCACGCCCTGTTTTTGTCCAGATTATCTGCGCTTTGGTAGGTTTAAGAACGGCTTTTAAAAACAAATAGTTAATTTGTTCGTCTTCTGCAATTACAACTATTTTATCTTCCCAATTTTTAATCATGTTTCAATAATACTAATGTAAAATAAGTATTGCAAATTTATTTTTACATAATCAATGCAGTTTGTTGAAATATCTGGTAAAAAATATGCTAAATTATTGGTTTAATGATGCTTTTATTTATTAAGTATTTCAAACATTTTTTTTCCAATTTCAGCAGGCGACTCAACAACATGAATTCCGCATTCAGTCATAATTTTCATTTTTGCTGCTGCTGTATCATCTTTACCACCAATAATTGCCCCGGCGTGACCCATTCTACGTCCTTTAGGCGCTGTTTTACCTGCAATAAATCCAACTACCGGCTTGATTCCATTTTCTTTTATCCAATACGCGGCTTCAGTTTCCATGCTTCCGCCAATTTCACCAATTAATATAATGCCTTTGGTTTCGTCATCAGCCATTAAAAGTTTAATTGCATCTAAAGTAGTTGTCCCAATAATTGGATCACCACCAATACCAATACAAGTTGATTGGCCTAAGCCTGTTTTTGTTATTTGATCAACAGCTTCGTAGGTTAATGTGCCTGAGCGTGAAATAATACCTATTGTACCTTTTTTGTGAATGAACCCGGGCATTATACCAACTTTTGCTTCTCCGGGAGTGATAATACCCGGACAGTTTGGACCTATCATTCTGCAATCTTTATTTTTCAAATATTCTTTTACTTTTACCATATCAGATGTGGGAATACCTTCGGTAATTGTTACAATAACTTTAATTCCTGCTTCAGCGGCTTCCATAATCGCATCGGCAGCAAAAGCAGGTGGTACAAAAATTACTGAAACATCTGCACCAGCATTATCAACAGCATCTTTAACTGTGTTAAAAACAGGTTTTCCAATATGTACTTGTCCACCTTTTCCCGGTGTTACACCACCAACAATATTGGTACCGTATTCAATCATTTGCTGGGCATGAAACGTACCTTCGCTTCCTGTAAATCCCTGGACGATAACTTTTGAGTTTTTATTGACAAGTATGCTCATTGTATTTGTTGTTAATGATTCTCAAAAATACACTATTTCTTATTTATCGCAAAAATGAAAATATATTTTATTAAACCTTATCTTTAAACCATTGCTTTTTGAATATGTTATTATTTTTGCAGACAAATGCTTAAATCCATTTTTTATGCTGAATAACTTGAATCAACTGAAAAAAGTACTCGAAGGAGATTTATTTACAGATTACAAAACAAAAATTTTATATGCAACCGATGCTTCAGTTTACAGGGAAGTTCCTTTAGCTGTTTGCAGGCCAAAAAATTCGAGTGATTTAAAAAAACTGATTGATTTTGCAAATACTCATAAAACATCATTAATTCCTCGTACTGCAGGAACATCTTTAGCAGGTCAGGTTGTAGGAAGTGGTATAATCGTTGATGTTTCAAAATATTTCACGGAAATACTTGAGTTGAATGTTAAAGAACGCTGGGTACGTGTTCAGCCGGGAGTTATTCTCGATGAGTTGAACATGTATCTTAAACCTTATGGATTATTTTTTGGCCCGGAAACATCCACATCAAACCGATGTATGATAGGAGGAATGGTAGGTAACAATGCCTGTGGTTCGCATTCAATAATTTATGGAACAACCAGAGATCATACTCTCTCAACTAAAGTGTTATTGAGCTCGGGCGATGAAGTTGAATTCGGGCCTTTATCAGTGGATGAATTTAAAAATAAATGTATTGGAGATAAACTGGAAAATAAAATTTACAATCATATAAATAAAGTATTATCAGACACAACAAATCAAAACGAAATTCGTGAACAATATCCACATCCATCAATTTATAGGAGAAATACAGGTTACGCGATTGATGTAATCCTTGAAACAGATGTATTTACCCGGGGAAAGGGAAAATTTAATTTTTCAAAATTAATTTGTGGCTCCGAAGGTACTTTAGGGTTAATTACTGAAATAAAATTAAATTTAGTTGATATTCCTCCTTCAAATGTTGCAGTTATAACTGTTCATCTTAATTCAAAAGAAGAAGCTTTCAAAGCAAACCTGATTGCACTAAAGCATAAACCCGGTGCCGTGGAAATGATGGATAATACTATTTTGAACCTGACAAAGGGAAACAGAGATCAATCAGCAAACAGGTATTTTATTGAAGGAGATCCCGGGGCAATTTTAATAATAGAATTTACCCGTGAATCCATTGACGAGATTAACACCATTTGTAATGCTTTAATTGCTGACTTTAAAAAAGCCGGTTATGGTTATCATTTCCCTATAATATATAATAATGATACTAAAAAGGTTTGGAATCTCAGAAAAGCAGGTTTGGGTGTATTATCAAATATGCCCGGTGATGCGAAACCGGTTTCAATAATTGAAGACACAGCTGTACATGTTGAAGTATTACCTGATTATATGGCTGATTTTAAGTTAATCCTTGATAAATACAAGCTAGATTGTGTGTATCATGCGCATATTGGCTCCGGAGAGTTACACTTACGGCCAATATTGAACCTTAAAGATGCTAAAGATGTTGAAATGTTCAGAACCATAGGCTTGGAAATTGCACACCTCGTGAAGAAATACAAAGGATCGTTAAGTGGTGAACATGGCGATGGCAGGGTGCGTGGAGAATTTATTCCAATAATTATAGGTGAACAGAATTATAAGTTGTTACAGGAAATAAAAGGATTATGGGATCCCAATTACATTTTTAATCCCGGCAAAATTACCGATGTTCCTTCAATGATAAACGATTTGCGATATGAGCCTGGAAGGAATGAACCTGATATTAAAACCATTTTCGATTTTTCTGAGGCAGGAGGGATATTAAGGGCAGCCGAAAAATGCAATGGCAGTGGGGATTGCCGCAAAACAGAAAAAACGGGCGGAACGATGTGTCCGAGTTATATGGCTACCCGGAATGAAAGCGACGTAACCCGTGCAAGAGCAAATATTTTACGCGAGTTTTTAACCCATTCGCCTAAAAAGAATCCGTTTGATCACAAAGAGATTAAAGATGTTATGGATTTGTGCCTCTCTTGTAAAGCATGTAAATCTGAATGTCCATCGAGTGTTGATGTTGCAAAATTAAAAGCCGAATTCTTACAACATTATTACGATGCACATGGAATTCCTGTCCGTTCAAGATTAATCGCTTATATCACTGAAATAAACAAACTGGCTTCAATCTGGCCGTGGTTTTACAATCTGTTGATGAAAAACAGGATGGTTTCAACATTTATTATGAAAATTATTGGTTTTGCTCCAGAAAGAAGTATGCCTTTACTTTCAGAATATACCCTGAATAAGTGGGTGAAAAAATATATTCATGAGTTAAAAAATGAAAATGAGTATAAAGGAAAGATTTATTTATTCAATGATGAGTTTACTAATTTTAACGATTCGCATATTGGAATTAAGGCAGTTCAATTGTTAACACGATTAGGTTATGAAGTAGTAATTCCAAAGCATATTGATAGTGGCCGCACCTATTTATCAAAGGGATTGCTTCGAAGAGCAAAGAGAATAGCTTTAAAAAATGTGAATTATTTAAGAGATGTAATTACTGAAAATTCTCCATTAATTGGTATTGAACCATCAGCAATTTTAACCTTCCGCGATGAATATCCTGATTTGGTGGGTTTAGATTTAAAACCAACAGCAAAAGCATTGGCAAAAAATGCATTGATGATCGATGAATTTTTGAAAAGGGAAATGGAAAGGGGAAATATAACGAAAAGCCAATTTACTCCTGTTGAGAAGAAAATAAAACTGCATGGGCACTGCCAGCAAAAAGCTGTAGCATCAACTGATCCGACAAAATATATTCTTTCATTTCCAACAAATTACCGTGTTGAAGAAATTCCTTCGGGTTGTTGTGGTATGGCCGGTTCTTTTGGGTTTGAAAAAGAACACTATGCAATATCAATGAAAATAGGAGAGATGGTACTTTTTCCTGCAATTCGAAATGCAGAGCCTGAAACAATTATTGCTGCCCCGGGAACCAGTTGTCGTAGCCAGATTAAAGACGGAACCGGGCGTAAAGCTTTACACCCGGTTGAAATACTTTACGAAGCATTGATTTAGTTAAAGAAAAAAATCTGGAAATGCTAACAACATTGTATTTAGTATCATCGTTAGTAACCTGTTTGTTTATTTCAAGTTCTAATACATAATTTTAGAAATTTATCCTGATATATTATATTTTCACTAAAGTTAATATTCCAATGATTTTAAAATTCACCTTTAGAAATGTTGTTAAGAGGCCTGTTTTAAATTTAATAAAAGTTGTTGGATTAAGCCTTGCACTAAGTAGCCTATTACTCATAATATTGTTTGTTAAAAATGAACTTACATACGAGAGCTTTCATAAAAAATCAAACAGGATTTACAGATTCACAACAACAAATGAAAATTTCTTTGGGGGCAAACATTTTGCACGAATGTATGATGCTTTGTTTATTCCCAAAATGGCAGAATTCTTTACTGAAATTGAAAACTACGTGCGATTAGCCCCTGTACGAGGAGGCTACATAAGATATAATAACAGGTATTATGAAGTAAACCAGGCTTTTGAATGTGACAGCACTTTTTTGGAAGTTTTTGATTGCAAATTATTGGCAGGAAACCCAAAGAATATTTTAAGTAATCCGGGTTCAATGATTATTACAGAAAGCTTTGCTAAGAAGATTTTTGGAGAAGGTAACCCGATAGGGCAGGTGCTTTCCCTTCCAAGTGGTCAGTTTTATAGTGAAAATATAGATTTTACAATAAACGGAATAATGAAGGATTTTCCACGAAACGGTCATTTTCATCCTGCATTTATTACTACTCCGGTTAATAAAACAGTTTTTAATGGTTGGGCGTGGACCTATTTATTGTTATCTGAAAAAGCTGACCCTGAAAAAATCAAATTATATTTTAGAGATTTCTACTCTTCTCATACCGGCATTGATAAAAATGAACTTAAAACTGAGGCACATCTACAGAAAATTTCGGATATACATTTATATTCAAATAAATTAAGAGAGATTGAAGCAAATAACAATATTTCAGTAATTTATACATTATCGATTGTAGCTATAATACTTTTAATCATTGCACTTATAAACTATACAAATCTTAATATTGGGATGATGAAGTTTAATGAAAAGTTTCTCTTCATAAATAAATTATTGGGTTCTTCCAATACGCTAAATATTATTTTTTATTTGATTGAGGGAATTATAATTTCAATTGCAACAGTCATTCTTAGCGGATTTATTGTATGGATTGCAAATAATAGTATTCAGATTCATTTTGGATTAAATCTTCTTTCCGGAAATATGTACCTGATTCTGTCTGTTGCAATAGCATTCTCTTTACTTAGTATTTTGTCTGGTTTATTGCCATTGTTAAGACAAGTAATAATTAATATGAATACATTTTCTAATTCTAACGATAAGAGTTCAAAGAGAAAGGGAATAAGTAATAGCCTCATTGTATTTCAGTACACGATTTCGATTGCTCTGATAGTGGCAGTAATTGTTATTGGGCGTCAAGCAAGATTTGCTCTAAACAGCAGTATGGGTGTAAGTGAAAATATGATTTGCTTTGAAAATGTACATTCTAATGTTCAGCGTAATTTTCAGATTTTTAAGGAAGAAATGATTAAAAATAAATCGATTGAATCTGTTTCGGCTATATTTGAACCACCTGGTGGAGAGGCAAATGATTTGTTTCAGTTTAACATGGAAGGATACATACCCGATGAGGCAAATAATTTAAGTAATATGATTGGGGTTTTTCCTTGTGATTATTCTTTTGCCAGTGTTTTTAATTTAGAATTTTTAAGTGGTGAGAATTTTTCGAAGAGTTATGAAGACAATGATGGTTCAGGAGAATATATCATTAATGAATCTGCCATGAAAAGATTAAATTATTCTGATCCTCATGAGATTATTGGAAAAAATTTTGGCCTTATTTTTAATTATGGAGATATTAAGATTCCTGGTGGTAAAATAATCGGTGTGGTGAAAGATTTTCATTTTTCAAGCATAAAAAAAGGGATTGAACCCCTTGTATTTTTTAAACGTAAAGATTTATGGATAAGTAACTTTATTGTTACATTTCTTCCTGAAAATAAAGAAATAGCAATAGTTGAAACTAAAAACGTTTGGAACAGTCTTTTTGCAGAGTATCCGTTTGAATATAAATATGTGGATTCTATGTATAAAAACTTATACAAAACTGAACTTTTACAAGCTAAACTTTTATCAATCTTTACTTTTATTGCTTTATTTATTTGTTCAATGGGACTTCTGGGAATGTCATTACTCGTAACACAACGAAGAACTAAAGAAATTGGAATACGGAAGGTAAATGGTGCAAAAATTTCTCAAATTGTATTTATGTTGAACTGGAGTTTAATAAAATGGATTGTTGTTTCATTTATAATTTCTATTCCTATTGCATATTATGCCATGAATAAATGGCTTGAAAATTTTGCCTATAAAATATCTCTTAGCTGGTGGATTTTTGCATTAACAGGATTAATAGCAATATCAATATCCTTGTTTACCGTAACATTAATATCATGGAAAGCTGCAATTAATAATCCCATAAAGGCATTACGGTATGAATAGAAAGACAGAATGAACCTAAACTTATTCAGTCTTCAGGAATTATTTGGAGCAAAACTAAGAATTTATGGTTTCTAATGGCTATTCATGCTATGATTGATTTTAACCGGATTTATTAAAATAACGTGAGTTCGATATAAGAATTAAAAATAGATTCTTGCCTTTCCTGTTGGTTCGTGTGCCAGTGTTCATATTTTTTTAAGTGACGGAAAATTTTTTAACAATTTTAATCTACTTTGACTTTGCAAGCTTTTTAACAACTGGCAATGTGCTTGCGAATGGTGCTGATTAAATCATTTTTTCAAGATATTTTCCGGTGACAGATTGTTTGCAATTTATAATATCTTCCGGTAAACCCTGAAATATCAGTTCTCCTCCTTTTTTGCCCCCTTCGGGTCCCATGTCAATTATCCAATCAGCATATTTAATAATATCAAGGTTGTGTTCAATAATAACAACCGTGTTGTTGTTTGCTACCAGCGATTTTACGATTTTGTAAAAATTATCAATGTCCGACATGTGAAGCCCTGTTGTAGGCTCATCCATAATGTAAATATTGCTTTCTTTATTTAATTCCGTTGCAATTTTCAAACGTTGCGATTCGCCACCTGACAAGGTACTCAACGATTGTCCTAATTTTAGGTACCCCAACCCGACTTTCTGTAAAAGGTGTAAGTGCTTCTTGATTTTCGATGATTTGAAGAACCCGTATGCCTGATTTACCGTCATATCCAACACTTCGGCAATGTTTTTGTCCTGAAATTTTAATTCCAGTACATCAGAATGATAGCGTTTCCCTTCACATTCATCGCAGATGGTTTTTACCGAATCCAAAAAATGAAGCTCAAAAGTCAATACACCCTGTCCGTTACATTTCGGGCAGGCACCTTTTGAGTTGAAGCTGAATAATGAAGCATCGGAGTTTGTTGCAGAGGCAAATTCTTTTCGTATGAAATCGAAAACACCAATAAATGTTGCTGCATTAGCCCGTGATGATTTGCCGATTGCTGATTGGTCAATCACAATAGCCTCGGGATGTTGTTTTGCAAAACATTCGTGAATCAGGCTGCTTTTTCCGCTTCCGGCAACACCTGTAACACAGGTCAACACACCCTTTGGTATTTTTACTGATACATTTTTAAGGTTGTTGGCTGTAGCGTTTTTGATTTCGAAAAACGAAGTTATGGGTTTTCTCCTGTAAGTTGGTTTTTCTTTTTTAAGAAGGTATTCTCCTGTAAGGCTTTCGGTAGTTGCCAATCCATCAGGTTCACCATTATAAACTACATTTCCGCCAAATTTACCTGCGTTTGGGCCCATATCCACAATCCATTCGGCTGCACGGATAACATCCGGGTCATGTTCTACCACAAATACCGAATTGCCTTTTTCTTTTAACCGGAACAGAATATTCAACAGGTTTTCAGTATCACGGGGATGCAAGCCAATAGAAGGTTCGTCGAGTACATAAAGCATATCAACCAAATTACAGTCCATTTGCTTCGACATTTTTACCCTTTGAGATTCACCACCGGACAGAGTTCCCACGGCGCGGTCAAGCGACAGGTATCCTACTCCGATTTCAATGAGTTGCTGAAGCAGGAATTGCGCTTTTCGCAAAATAGGTTTGGATATTTCATCGGTAATGTCCAGCAAAAAAGGAAGAACATCAACCAGTTCTAAACTGCACACTTCATCAATGGTCAGCCCGTTTATTTTCACATTTCTTGCCCGCTCATTTAATCGTGTACCACCACATTGTTTACAAGGTTGGTAAGTATAATATTTCGTGTATGCGTTTTTATCTTCTTCGGCTGTTTCATCGTCAGCCCGGGTAGTTACTGCTTTTTCAAGTTTGCGGGCTATTCCTTCAAAGTTTCGGTTGTATGTTAATTTCTCTTTCGAATTCTTTATCAGGAAAGGTTCTGAATAGAGTAATACATTCAATTCGCTTTCTGAAAAGTCTTTCAAAGGTTTTTCTGCATCCACAACGCCTAAACTATCCAGCTCTTTCCACAAAAAACTTCCAACTTTATAATGCGGATGCGTGATAGCGCCATTACGAATGGATTTTTCCTTGTCCAGGAACAAATCAATATCAATTTTAATTTGTTTTCCCAATCCGTTACAATGTGGGCACATACCCTCGGGATGATTAAATGAAAAAAAGAACGAAGGCCCAACAAATGGTTTGCCAATGCGTGAAAAAAGCAGGCGCAGATAGGTATTTATTTCGGTAGCCGTGCCAACAGTGCTTCGCAAGTTATTCCCCATTCGTTTTTGGTCAATAACAATTGCTGTTGATAAATTGAGTATATCATCCACATCGGGACGGGATAATTTCGGCATCCGGGTGCGTGCAAAAGTAGAAAAGGTTTCTACCAATTGCCGTTGCGCTTCGGTATAAATGGTGTCGAAAAGTAATGATGATTTCCCTGACCCCGAAATACCTGTAAATACTACTAACTTGTGTTTGGGTATTTCAATATCAATATTTTTAAGATTATTGGTATGCGCGTTTTTAATAATAATTTTATCTCTGTTCATAAATTACACTTTGATTTTATTGTTTTTGAAATGCAAAATAAATAAGAGTCGATATTTTAAAATTGTAAAAAACAGACAAAATGAGAATATCGAAAATTAACAGGAATCAGCATTTATATTAAAATCAGGATATTTTGTAATAAACTCTTTAGGAGTGTAGCCTGAATAGGTTTTAAAATCTCTTATAAAGTGCGATTGGTCGAAATAACCGTTCCTGTAGGCATATTCAGTAAGGTTCATGTTTTTATTCATACTGAAATCCCGTAATATTTCCTGAAAGCGTATCAGCTTAATAACCTGTTTGGTTGTTTTGCCAAGGTATTGAGAAAATTTTCGTTCAAGGCTTTTGGTAGTTATTGAGAGACTGACAGATAAAGATGTAGCAGTAATCTGTCCTTTACAATTTTTAATAGTATCAACACCATTCTGAATTATTAAACTGTCGTATGAAGGTATCGGAGAAAATCGTTTTAGTAAAAAATCATCAATAACAAAAACTTTCTCCGGGATTGTTTTTGTTAAGAAAAGTATTTCTTCAATCTGCTTTATTTCGGTGCTAAATATATCAGACAAGTCAATACTTTGGTTTTCAATTTCCGAAAGTGGAAAATTGAAGAAATGGCATGCGCCGGTAGGATAGAAGCTTACAAAAATCACACCTGTTTCTCCGTTCGTTGAAACATCAGAAAAGGAATCGTTTAATCCGCTTATAATTGACCTGGGTTGTTTTACTATTGCATCATTTGGATGAAAAACAACAAATGGGGCTTTGTAGTGAAACATTAACTGAACACTTTCAGCAGGAATAACCCTTTCCATGATATCTCCATCATGAATACCGGACTCCATAAAGCAGTAATACTTAATGTAGTTTTTAAGGAATCCGGCAGGTTGTACTATTTGAAAGTTCATACTATTTCTTTAGTGCAAAAACAATTACTTTTCTCAAAATACGTGTCGGCAAAATTACTCACTTGTATGTTATTCTCCAAGATATTCTTTGAGCTCCCTTAGGTAGGTTATCCTCTTTGACAAAACTTTGGATTCCGGGTTGGTTCGTGGGTCAGCAACTGTTAAAAAAATGTTCAGTGGGCAAAAAACAGAAAATATCAGGTCAACTTTCCTGTCTTGTCAATATTTTTTTTATTTCTTTTACAATGGTTTCCTCTTCAATTTTAATACTGTTGTTTGTCTTTTTACACGTTGTACCTGACGGTCTTTGGCTACGTTTTGTACGGAATCTTGCCCAGCGTTTTTATCTGCCGCTAATAATTAAAAATAGTAAAAAATGTTTGTAAAGCAATAAACCCCGCATGTTTTCTGATGCCGTGTTAGCGGTTGTTGGTAGCTTATAGTTCTTTTTTAATTGTATTTATCAATAATTCCACATCTTCAAAAAGTGGCTCAACAATATATTTGTCGAAATCAAACAAATCTCCATAATCACCTTTCAACCTATAGTCGAACAGCTTAGAAAATAGTTTCCCAAATTTCTTGTCAATTATTCCTGTCTTTACAAATTGCAAACCGAATTGAGTTCTAACTCCATCATGAGTCTGTGTCTCAATACCATTCTTTATCAACAAAGCAATAACTGCTAAAATGAAGCATAATAAAGTCTATTTACAGCTGTATTCCACCTTTCATTTTCAGCAAGCAATTTAGCATCTTCTAATGCTTCATAAGCTCTATCTATTCTATAATTGATGTAATCTTCTTTGGTCATAAGCGAATACCTTCGTGAGTTACGTTCTTATAAAGTGGAGAATGTTTCAATTTATTATTCCAATAGAATTTTGGGTAAATCAAAACGGAAATAATTTGACCTGTTTCTAATTCAATGTCGTATAAAGAATCTCTGAACCTATCTTCGATTCGGTTTGTAATTTTATCCTCATCTACTAAGATAAGCACATCCCAATCAGAGTTTTTTCTATTGTCTCCACGTGCTCTGGAACCATATAAATAGATTTCAGCATCATTATCATGTTGTTGAACTGCTAATTTAATTCTATTTAATAATTCCTTTTTCTTCATACTAAGACAAAGATATTCAAATTTTCTGAATTATTGTCATAACACGTTGTGCCAGCTACCAATTACCGCTAACGTTGGGCGTATGACACCGTGTTAGGCAAAGTAATTTTTATATGTCAAAAAATATGTTTAAACAAGACAAATCCAAGTACTACTAAGGAAATAGTTAAAAAGAACAGTTTTAATATCACAAATCTAAATGCCCATTTTTTATTTTTCTTATCAATTTCATCACTTTTTTTTCCATCAATCTTTCCTGATTTAACTTTAAGAAATAATTTCTTACTTGCTTGCCACATAAAAAGATACTGAACAAAATCTAGTATAAAAAACGACAAAACTAAAGCCAAAAATAAATATGTAAGTTTTGCAGTATTTATATCAGAATGAATTACAATAGAAAAACCAATAATAGCAAAACCAATAGTTCGAGCAGTATCTGACATCGTTTTTGAATTACTTTCGGATTGCTCTTTAAGAATTTTTAAATAATCTGTCTTATCCATGTTCTTGTAATTTATTCAGTTTCAAATCCACCTTTAATTCCTCCTTTGTACTTTCTGATACCTTTGCGTAAACCTTTTCTCAAAGCCGCTTTATTTTCTAAAATATTCTCGATATAATTAGGATCAGGAACGATGTAACCTTCATCATTTTTATCCTCTCCTGCTCGGAGTATTGTGCCAAAGTTAAGCCCATTATTGTCATCTGATGATTTTACATAAATTGTATAAATTTCACCACAATTTTCACAGGCAATTTCTAAACCATCAATCTTAATTAAAGGTCCTTGCATTAAGGATTCTAAATAAATTTTGTTTTTACATTTTTTGCATTGATAATATAGTCTCATTGTCTATCTTTTTTATTATTTTGCCAACGGTTCTTGCATAGGAAAAGTGTGGGATTTTTGCCCAGCGTTCCAATCAGCCGTTAAAAAATTAAAGTTAAATTAAAAATGTCAAAAAACCACTGAAACCCGCATTTTTTCTGATGCAATGTTATAAATTGGCTGCCAAATTCAACCTTGTCAATTTAGTAGGTTTTATCAACGAAGAACAAAATTGTTTTAGTTTTTAGAAATAGCAAATTGCCCTTAAGGGCAAAAAGAAAGCTCTTTTGCAATTTATTGCAAATGTGCTTTAAAAAGTGATTTATTGGAATAATAAATCATATACTTCTTCTATATTAAAATCAGGAGACCCTTGTCTAGCATAGTAATTGGAATATCGTGAAATTATTTCCTTTAAAAATGGTTGAGAAACAGTGGCAATCCTGACTATTTCTTTATTCAATAACTTTTCCCTTACTATACTGTCTGAAATGGTAAGTTTATCCTGAAAGTCAATTAAACCAGCTTCGACCGAACTTCCTTTAGGAATAAAGTGGTAATTTTGTTTGCTATTTTTAATATAACCATATAATCTCTTACGATCATCATTTGTTTTACCTGTGTCTTTATTTAACTGATTAAAGTTTTTAACTGTCTCGTTTAAAGATTTAATTTTACAAAATAAAATTCTTTCAGCATTACGTAAGTCATTTTCTCTTAGAACAATATCACAAGATGGAGTTAGGACGATATATCTAGAAGAATCATAATTTATAATGTCACCAGTAAAAATGTTCTTTTTTACGGGCTTTGAAATATAAAATTCATTTGGATGATATTTTTCTAATTCTTCATCAATGTATTCTTGCATATGAAGAACTGTATATCTTAATAATGATTTCTCTTTTTGATCTGGGGTTCTAGTTTCATCATTAATCCATAGTTCTACAGAATTTGACAAATTGTTCCAAAATATATTATTAAGATAATCTTCAATGACACCAGTATTACCCAATATTTTCGTTACTCCGGTTTTGTAAATTTTCGTAATCTCATCAAGTATCTTTGTAAAATCAGCATTTTCTTCACCCTTAACACGAATTCTAAAAAATACATTTTCATTGCCCTTTTCTTCTTCAATCGCTTCTGGATTTCCTGTTATGACATAAGAAATATAACGTAGATTCGATTTAATTTCTTTTAATAGCTCTTTACCTTTGTATTCTACTTTTGTTTTTGATAATTTCAAATCTAAAATAACTGCATCGTAATCATTACCAAGATTTTCTTGTGCTTCTTCGTATTTTTCACAGAAATCTGCTTCAAATTTGCATTCTGGATTATCTATGTTAAACAAATTTATTTGTCTGTCATAACTTTCAAGGATATCCTTTTCATCTTCAACAATTAGTAATTTCATTTTATTTTGTAGTATTTATTTCTATTTGGAAATAGGCTCCCAAATCAGACTCAAGAGCAATTAATCTGCCATTTAATCTTTCGATTGCTTCCCCTGCTATAGCTAAACCCAAACCAGTTCCGTCTATTTTTTTGGAATAACCTGGCTCAAATATCATTTCAGATTTTATTTCTTCAACAGACAATCCAGGTCCATTATCTGTATAATCTATAATTACAAAATTTTCACCTTTTCTTACTTCAATATTGATTTCTTTTTTTTGATTTTCTGTCAAATTTAACCAATAAACACTATTCTCAATTAAATTCGCTAAAGCCATATAAAGATCATTATTCCAACCATATAATAATATATCAGAATCACAGTTATATTTGAAAATAATGTTGTCAGATTTCATTGACTGTTTAAATATTTGTTCTGCGTCTTGTATACAGTCTTTTACTTTAAAATCTACTTTATTCCCCCTGCTCTGACTTGCCAATGGATTAATTCGTGCAAAAAGTTCTGCCATCATTCCACTGTGTTTAACAAAACCTTCCAACCCCTTAATAATGTCATTATATGAATCTTCATCTTTAGTTGCCTTGAAATGACTCATATAACGTCTTAATACAGGAGACTCATTTTTAAAATAATGTATTGATTTTCTACCTTCATGTAAAATAAATGATACAATCTTCCCTAATGTCGCATGTCCCTGATAAACAGCAATTGTTTTCTGAATATTCTCAAGTAAAAGCGTCTTCTTTACTTCTTCATTCTTAATTATTTGGGTGATTTCATTAATGCTTTCATCATTTATCTGAAAAACACCAAGTTTTGCTCTTACAGAATCTTCTAGTGATTTAAAACTAAATAAATCATCAATATCTTTCTTAATACTTGATCTCCCTTTTCTGCTTTTCAGAGTCTTTTCTCTATAAGTTAGCCTTCTAAGTTCTAGTTCTCTTAAAACTTTTTTACATAATTCCTTTAACCCAAAATAATACTCATTCTCCTTTAAACCATCCCTTGCACTTTTTTCTTTAAGATTAGAATTTTCTTCGGACTCGATAGTCACAAAACCAACAACCTGATTATTACTCACTTTAAGTGTGAAATTTTGTACACGATCTTTATCTAGGTCTAACCAGTCTATTCCACCATTACCGTAAGGTCTAACTCTGAAATTATTTCTATAGATATTAACTCCATAAACTTCATTTAACAATCTTTTAGCTTCGTTTTTACCAGCATATTTTTTAGTTACAGGATCAATTAGACCCTTATTAATTAGATTGTCAATCGCTTCTGGCTCTCTGTCAAAAACTCTAAAATCAATCCTTACATTTCCACAGTACCTAGCTTCAGTCTCTAATTTATATTTAGTTTCTATAATATCCTTTTGTACTATTTCGTCAACATTATTCTCATAAACTAATTTTGCATTACCTGAGCTGTCAACATTTCCATAAATTCTATAATCATATAATTTTATTATAGGATAAGGTTCTATTCTAAATTCTCTATTATTATATTCTTCTAACGGAGAGTTTTTAAATGAAAGATTAATTTTAAAATCATTACTCTCATATTCCTGTAATGGAGAAATTAATTTCTTAAGTTCATTTTCAAGAGCATCAATTTTTGCACCTGTCCAATAAGATAGTTTATAATCTAGTTCCTTTTCATTCTCAGCTTTTTCTTCATCTATTATCAATTCATCCTTTGCAATTATTTCTATGAATGTCCCAGAAGATTCCTTTGTAATTTCCTTCTCCACTAACAACTCTATATTCTCTAAATACTCATCTGTATTAAACACTCTCCAGTCAATTACAGCAGTGGATTTTTCACCATTTGGGTCAATTGTGGCTATTGTCATTTCTTGCCCAAGAATAGATGCAGCAAATCTTCCAATACCTTTTCTACCTTGAAAAACTCTACCTTTTGGACTTGATTTCCTTTTTAATTTATCATTTGTAGCTGGAACTAACCATTTATTTATAACAGTTTCAAAACTCATTCCATGTCCATCGTCAATTATTTTAATTTTTAGAGCAGGTTCATTGTCAATCTCCACAAAATCAAATTGAATATCTACATTACTTGCATCAGCATCATAAGAATTTTTCACTAATTCAACTAAGGCTGCATATGAATCTCCAATCAAATCACTTCCAATAGTATGAACCAATCTTGCTGCAGGTCTAATTTTATATGTTAATTCATTTTTTGTCATTAAGCAATATTTTTAATTTTTGAGCTATTTGTTCAGCCATTAAAGGAGGTACTGCGTTTCCGATTTGTTTAAACGCAGAAGTCCTACTAAATTTACCACTTAAACTTTCAAAATAAAAATCATCTGGAAATGACTGGAGTCTAGATGCTTCCCTAACTGTTAATGACCTATTTTGTTTGATATCTGGATGTATATAGTAATGTCCATCTTTTGAGATATGAGCAACAATTGTTTGTGAATAAGTTTCATTTGAAGCAACTACCTTAAATCTATCATGAAATGACTCTCTATTATTATGAGTTTTCAATTTATCAGGTAAATCATTATAATTCAATCGATCTCCATCAGTATTCCACTTTCTAACCACGCGTTTATATATTTCTTTATCCTGCGAATTATGAGGTCTAGCAACATGATGAGTCAATATGTCAATTCCATTTCTTATTTTGGTTTGACTCAAATAATCGTTGGTTGGTGCATTATAATTCTGATATTTATCAATTCCTTCACCCGCTTCTATTTCAGGCAAATCATTCAAAACATCACCAACAAGGTTACCTTTATTAATGTCTTTATCAAATTCAGGGAAACTAATATTATTAAAATCCTTGCTTATACCAATTATTATAACTCTTTCTCTATTCTGCAATACATTAAAATCCTTTGCATTTAATAAATAGGGTTTTATTTCAAAACCTATTTTACGAAAGTATTTTTGCATATTGCTGAAATATTTTCCACTGTTTGCAGATAATAAACCACGTACATTTTCAAAGATAAATGCCTTTGGTTTAAATTGTTTTAAAAATCTGGCATATTGAATATATAAGAAGTTTCTTGGATCGTCTACCATTTTTGTTTTTGATCTAGCGCGACCAACTAAAGAATAAGCTTGGCATGGAGGACCCCCAACAATAAGATCAATGTCATTTGGGGAGTAAGATTGTAATATATTATCCCAAATATGTTGATTCATTTTATCCCCAATTTCATAATTTAAAACTCTTAAAAGCAATTCGTGGGGAATTAACGAATATAAATCATCTCTAGTTATGTCTCCTTTTAAGTAGTTCTTATAAATTTCGATTTTATTGTTTTCTTTCAAATAGAAATATGAAATTCTTGTTTTTAAGGTAAAACATGCAGCTGTATCTAACTCCACATGAGAAACGGGCGTAAACCCTTGTCTTTTAAATCCTTCAGACAAACCACCAGCACCAGCAAATAGATCAATGTATTTCACTTAGTTTTTTGACAATAAATTTAGTAATAAATTATCAAGAGTAAGCTGTTTATTGTTAGTTTTTAATTCACACTCCCAAATAATTTTCACATCCCAGTTGTTAATAACCAAAGCTTCATAATTTTTAAAGTCGCGTTTGCGGGTTGCTTCTATTTTGTTTTTCCACCATTCTTTTCTTGTTCTTGGAATTTTAGAATATTTACAATTAGTATGTCCGTGCCAGAAACATCCATTAACAAAAATTGCCGTTTTATATTTAGGTAAAACAATGTCTGGTTTTCCTAGTAATTTATTATCATTTATCCTAAATCTAAATCCATGAGCAAATAGGAATTTTCGTACAATCATTTCAGGCTTAGTGTTTTTACCTTTAATCATTGACATATTGAAACTTCGAACCTTTTTACTATGGACATCAGTCATTTAATAAAACTACAAAAAAATAAGTATTTGTAAAAAAAGTTATTAGGAAATTTAAACTCTTTTGCGGAGCGAAGCGCAGCAAATGTGTTTAAATTGAAATTCCAATTTGTGCGAAGCACAAAAGTGCGTTGGAAAAAACTAAAACAATTTTCTATCATACTTACCGAGCCTGTCTCGATAAATAATTTAACAAATAGCACGAATAAATTAAACTTTCAAATTACCATTTCAAAATATAAAAACTGTCAGAATGCTTAAAAAGTATCTTAATTAAATTACTTGTCAAAAAGAGTTGAATTGCTTTATACTCAGATTTTCTAGCAGCTTATTTATAACATAACGCTAAAACCCATGGTGTTTATATGTATCAAGGGCATATACGAATTTGTATTGCACAGATTTCGTGTAAGCAGCCATTTTTGCAGGGATTCAATCGCCAAGGCTTCGCCTGCACGAGCCCCGGTAAGATTTTTAAAAAACGTCTTGAATAGTAAATTTATTTCCATTAAATAAGAATGAATCCCCGGCTTTCTTCTCTTTCATAGCCTGGAAAACAGGTACCTGCGTGGAAATAGCATAATAGGTATCATTCTTGTATTGAAATTTACCCAGGGCAATTGCTATAAACATTTTTTGCTTGTCTGTAATTACAACAGAACCAAAGCCAATGGTTTCATTAATTTTTGTTTTATCAACTTTATTAAGCAAAGTAAGCTCGTCTGAATATTTTTTTAACAGCTCTACCTGCATATCTTTTTTCTTCATCATCTCTTCTTTAAAGGGATCAAACATATCATGATCACCCTCATATTCACTGGCAGTTTCGAGAATCTCGTCAATTGTTCCGCGAACTGTGGCAATGCTATTTTCCAGAGTATCAGCACAAATTTTTATTATTTCCTTTTTTATTGCTAGTTTGTCCATATATAAAGCATATTCTCAAAGATACAAAAATAATAGTTGAAACAATAGATTTTGCAATTTACAAGAATATTTTTTTCCCGTGTCAATTAAATGAATAAAAAAATTATAAGAATAAATTTACTAAATTAGTCAACTAAATTAAATCTGACTAAATGAAATATCCATGCAAAAAAATGCACAAAATAAATATGAATAAATTCAAAAAATCTCAACATCATAAAAATTTATACAGATGAAAAACTATCCTGCTAAAGCTTTAGTATTTACATTGTTATTAATTAACCAAAGTCTTTTTTCGCAAGATAAAAGCGACTGGACAGGAAATTATCCTGACGCGTGTACATCAATTACTGTCGGGAAAAATGCTTCTGCCGACGGTTCTGTAATAACATCACATACCGATGATAGCCATCGTACTCGTTCTGAAATAGATATTCAATTAGCCAAAGATCACGAAAAAGGGGCTGCAACACCTATGTATAGGCGTGAAGCTGATAACAGCATGGCTATGCCTTCATATAAAAATATTAAAATAGGGGAGATTCCCCAGGTTGCCCATACGTATCAATTTGTTAATTCTGCTTACCCTTGCATGAACGAGAAACAGCTTGGAATAGGTGAGTCCACTTTTGGCGGGAGAGACGAGTTGCAATCTGATTCAGGATTAATCGATTGCCAGAGACTTTGCCAGCTTATGGCTGAGCGTTGCACTACTGCTCGCCAGGCAATTAAAATGGCCGGTGAGTTAACCAAAAAATACGGTTGGAACGATTATGGTGAATGCTTAACAATTGCTGACACGAAAGAAGTTTGGCATTTCGAAATCGTGGGCCCGGGTAAGGGTAAGGTGGGAGCTGTATGGGTTGCTCAACGTGTTCCGGATGATCATGTCGCTGTAAATGTTAATGCAAGTACAATAAAAGAAATTGATTTATCGAAACCTGATTTTTTCATGGCGTCTGATAATATATTTTCTTTAGCTAAAGAAAATGGCTGGTGGAATGAAAATGAAACATTTAGTTTTTGTTACGTGTATGCTCCCGAAAGCCGGCAGGCAATTGGATCACGACGCAGAGAATGGAGAGTATTTGACTTATTGGCTCCATCTTTAAAATTGGATCCCAATGCTGAAAATTATCCTTTTTCTGTAAAACCGGATAAGAAAGTTTCTCTCGAAGATTTAGTTCATGTTTTTAAGGATTATTACGAAGGTACTCCTTACGATATGACCAGAAGCATAAAAACAACTGACAGTGAAGGCAAAACAATTATCTCTCCGCTTGCTAATCCATTCATGCCATACGATCAACTTGATATATCGAATGTAAGCGGTGGGTGGTATGATGTTGATCATGAAACAGGAAAAATCAGCTTCCTGGGTGAACGAACAATTGCCCGATGGTACACCATGTATGCAACGATTATTCAATGCCGTGATTGGTTACCTGATGAAATTGGCGGGGTTGTATGGCTGGCAATGGATAATGTGGCAACATCAATTTATATTCCGGTTTATTGCAGTGTTACTGATTTACCTGTTTATTATAAAACACCTGGCCGTACAAAAGGCTATACTACAGAATCAGCATGGTGGGCTTTTAACCGTTTGGGAACATTAACAGCCCAACGATGGGGCGATATGCGCCACGATATTGATGCTGTTTGGGTTCCCTGGCAAAAGGAGCTTTTTGATAATCAAAAACAATTTGAAGAGCAGGCTCTAAAGTTATATAATCCAAAAAATCCACGGCAAACCATTGAGTTTGTTACTAAATACTCGAATGATTGGGGTATTAAAGTAGTAAACAAAGCCTGGGAATTAGGAGATTTTCTGTGGACAAAGTACGACGAGAAATTTTAACATGATTAGTGATTGGTGATTTGTAAGTAGTGAATAGAAAAAAGGTTATTACTACTTTCAAATCACTAATCCCCAATCACAAATCACAAAAAAATGAACAAACACGGATTTGCAAGCGATAACAACTCGGGTGTTCACCCTGAAATAATAAAAGCAATTACTGAAGCCAACGAAGGCCATACAATTGCTTATGGTAATGATATTTATACCGAAAGGGCAAAAGCTAAGTTTTATGAATGCTTTGGAAATGATATCGATATTTATTTTGTATTTATCGGAACTGCTGCAAATGTTTTAGGTTTAAATGCTGCAACACGCTCGTGGAACTCAGTGATATGCGCCGAAACAGCACATATTAACGAAGATGAATGTGGTGCTCCTGAAAGATTCAACGGGTTTAAACTGCTACCTGTTGAAACTCATGATGGTAAGTTAACTGTTGATTCAATTCAGAAACATATGAAAGGGTTCGATTTTGAACATCATTCGCAACCCAGGGTTATTTCTATAACTCAGGCTACCGAGTTAGGTACAGTTTATACTATAGATGAGATCAAATCTCTTGCCGGGTTTGCCCATTCCAATAACATGTATTTACACATGGATGGAGCACGAATTGCTAATGCTGCTGTAACGCTGAACAAAAATTTTAAGGACTTTACAAAAGATGCAGGAGTCGATATTCTTTCTTTTGGTGGCACCAAAAATGGAATGATGTACGGTGAAGCTATTTTATTCCTGAACAAGAATTTGGGTAAAGATTTTAAGTACATACGTAAACAAGGAATGCAGCTTGCATCTAAAATGCGGTTTATTTCGGCTCAGTTTGAACGATACCTTACAGATAATCTCTGGTACGAAAATGCTCAGCATTCGAATAAAATGGCTCAATTACTCGCTTCTAAAATAAAAGAGATTCCACAGATAAAAATTACCCAAAAAGTTGAAGCAAATGGTGTTTTTGCTATTGTACCCAAAGAAATTATCCCCGAATTACAAAAGGAGTATTTCTTTTACGAATGGGATGAAGTTCGCTCCGAAGTGAGATGGATGGCATCGTTCGACACTACTGAAAACGATATCCTTAATTTTGTTGACTTAATTAAAAAGTTGCTTTCTTAATTAAAGCTCAACTTGAGTTGAAATAATTTTTTAAACCATTTGTTTGGAATAAATCTGATCAATTTGATCTTGATATTTTTTAGCAATAAATTTTCTTTTTAGCTTTAATGTTGGCGATAATTCTCCTGAAACAGGCGACCATTCGTCAGCCACAAGCTTGAATTTTAATATATGTTCAGCTTTTGCATTTTTCTTATTTAAGTTTTTAATTTCTTCTTGAATTAAAGAATATACTTCAGGGATAAGGATTATATCAGTATTAGACTTATATTTCAAATTTTTGGAATTACACCAATCTTTGATATTGAAAAAATCTGGAGATATTAATGCACTTGCAAATTTTTCATGTTCACCAATAACCATAATTTGATCAATAAAAACCGATTCTTTTAGTTTATTTTCAATGACTTGCGGTGCAATAAATTTCCCTGACGATAATTTAAAAATTTCTTTTTTCCGATCTGTAACAACCAGAAATTTATTTTCATCCAAATAACCAATATCTCCTGTATGAAACCATCCTTCGTTATCAAAAACCTGCTCTGTTAATTCAGTATTTTTATAATATCCAAGCATTACATTATGGCCTTTACAAAGTATTTCTCCATCATCATTAATTTTTATTTCAACACCATGAATTAATGTTCCAACAGTACCCAACTTTAAATCAGGTTTAGTTTGTCTGTTGATAGTAATTATTGGTGAAGTTTCGGTAAGTCCATACATATTAATTACTTTAATACCCGCAGCCCAAAATATCTTTTCAAGTCTGGGTTGCAGAGCTGCACCACCACAACCAATAAGTCTTAATTTTCCTCCCAAAGCATCACGCCATTTCGAAAAAATCAATTTGTCAGCTATTTTTAATTTTAGTTTATACAACCAACTACTTTCATTTTTAATTTTATATTCCAAACCTAAAGAAACAGCCCAAAAGAAAATCATTTTTTTTAACCCTTTCAGTTTATTTCCTTTAGCAACAATGCTGTCAAAAACTTTTTCAAGTATTCTGGGTACAGCTTCAAATCCAGAAGGTTTAATTTCTTTCATATTGGCAGCTAAGGTTCCCATACTTTCGGCGTAATACAAACTGCTACCACTATATTGTGTTTGATAATTACCCATTCTTCCACCAACATGACAAAGCGGGAGTATGCTCAGAAATCTATCATTTAAGGAGAGTTGAAATACTTCTGCAGCTGCAAGAAAATTTTGTACCATATTCCTGTGTGAAAGCATTACACCTTTTGATGTTCCCGTTGTTCCTGACGTATATATTAAGGTTGCAAAATCATCTTCATGAATACTTTTCTTTAGTTTTTCAACTTCTTCTCTATAATAAACAGCACTTTCTTTACCACGATTAATAATTTCATTCCAGTTTTTAACTTGGTCAACTTTATCAAATGAATATATGAGATTATCTATATTTGTTTTTTTTGCTGCTTGTATAATCTTAGTATATAGAGTTTTATCCGAAACAAATATCAATTTTGCATCGGAATGTTCGAAAATAAACTCATATTCAACTGAACTCAACGAAGTAAAAACAGGGACATGAACAACACCAATCATTGCCATCCCCATATCAACAAAATTCCATTCAGGTCGGTTATTGGTAATAGTAATAATTTTATCGCCTTTTTGAAAACCAAGTGATAGTAGTCCGTAACTAATTTGATGAGAAAAAGTGATATAATCTTTAGTACTGTATTCAATCCACTTTCCATTTTGCTTTGCACCAAAAACATCATCTTTGTTTTTAAACAATTGCTCGTATCTATCTAATAAGTCAAATATTCGTTTTATATTCATTTTATTGATTTTTTATTTCTTGTAATATAATCAAGTTTTTTTACGATATAATAATGCTAATCCTGTAATTAAAATTCCTAAAACCAGATAAAAAATCTCAATAGGAGTAGGGCCAGGAGGTATTTGTTTTAAAATAATAACTTCAATAACAATATATCCCAAAAGAAATAATCCTGAAAGCAATGAAATGAATTGAGAATAAATATGATTTGCAAGTAAGCTGATAGCAGCACCTAGAGCACTTCCTCCAACAATAATAAGTAAAAGAAGAGCTGGAATAGTATATGTACTAAAAAGACTTCCTTCTAACCATTCTAGCGGGAATTTATCTTTTCCAGTTAAAATGGCAATTCCACCTCCAATTGCTGTTAATGCAACGAAAAATTCAAAACCTATTAAAATAATTCGTAAGATTTTTTTCATTTTTTAAATACAAATTTTAAATATTCAGGTTTAAAATAAATACAGGTAACATACGAATACTAATTCTTAATGTATAATATAATAAACTATGTACGTGACTTATTTTTTCTTTTATTTTGATTATATGATATTTCCGGGGTTTTTACCCCGAACAGGCGATCTGCAAGATCAGCCCTGCCTGACTTTTTTAAGTATGTAACGATTTCTTTTTTAAATTCCTGTTTGTACCAGAAGAAAAACTTGCGTTGTGATAGTTTCTCATCTTTACTTTTTGCAACAGATACTTTCTCCAGGGTATATGGGTTTATTCCCGAATAATACATAACTGTGGACAAAGTCATTGGAGTTGGAGTAAAGTCCTGAACCTGTTCAAGTTTAAAATCAAGGTTCTTGGTTTCAATTGCCAATTCTGCCATATCAATGTCATTACAACCGGGATGGCTTGATATAAAATAAGGAATCAATTGTTGATTTAACCCGAATTTCTTGTTTATTCTTTCGAAAAGCTTTTTAAAATTTTTAAACTGTTCAAACCCGGGCTTTCTCATTGTTTTAAGAACAATGTCTGATGTATGTTCAGGAGCAACCTTTAAACGTCCCGAAACATGATTTGCAATTAACTCTTCGGCATATTTTAAATAATCAGGTTCATTTAATCTGTCAATAAATAAATCATATCGGATTCCACTTCCGATAAACGATTTTTTTATTCGCGGGTGCTTGTTTGCTTTAATGTATATGTTAGTGAGATGTTTTGGGTTTGTATCCAAATTTTTACATATAGATGGAAAAATACATGAAGGGCGATTGCATTTTTTACATATTTCCAATTCAATGCCCGATATCTGATACATATTAGCCGAAGGGCCTCCTAAATCGGAAATATAGCCTTTAAAATCGTCCATTTTGGATATAAAATCGACTTCCTTTAAAATAGATTTTTCTGAACGGCTGCTTATAAATTTCCCCTGATGAGCAGAAATTGTGCAGAAAGAACATCCTCCAAAACACCCTCTGTGAAGTGTTATGGAGTGCCTTATCATTTCATAGGCAGGAATAGTTTCTTTCTTATGATATTTTGGGTGAGGCAATCGGGTATAAGGTAATTCGTATATAGAATCCATTTCTTTTTCGCTTATTGGTGAAAAAGAAGGGTTTACAATTACTGTTTGATTGCCGGTATAGTTTTGTAAAAGCCTTGTATTGCTTTCGTATTTATTCGATTCTGTTTCAATAATCCTGAAATTTTCAGCATATTTACTTTTATCTCTCAAACAATCATCATGTGAAAAGATTGCTTTATCTGTCCATTGTTTTGTTATGGGGATATTTGCTGAATTAACAATAAAAGCTGTTTGCTGAATATTCGTGAGTGAATGAAACGGAACACCTTTTTGAAGCAATCCCGCGATATCTTTTAAAGCATTTTCACCCATTCCGTAAACCAGTAAATCAGCTTTACTTTCAACTAAAATTGAAGGTTTTAATTGATCCGACCAGTAATCGTAATGTGTAAACCTGCGCAACGATGCTTCTACACCGCCAATAATCACGGGAGTATCAGGAAACAGAGTTTTAAGAATTTTGGTATATACTATAGTTGCATAATCAGGCCTGAAACCGGGTTTTCCTCCCGGAGTATAAGCATCATCGGAACGCAGCCTTTTGTTCGCAGTATAATGATTTACCATAGAATCCATCGATCCTGCTGTAACTCCAAAAAATAATCGTGGTTTTCCCAGTTTTTTAAAGTCACGTAAATCATCTTTCCAGTTGGGTTGTGGTATTATGGCTACTTTTAAACCAAATGATTCTAATAACCTGCCAATTACTGCAGTGCCAAATGAAGGATGATCAATATATGCATCACCACTGATTAAAATAACATCAAGTTCTTCCCAGCCTCTCTGTATAACTTCTTTTTTAGTTACAGGGAGCCAATTGTTAATATTTTTGTACTGTATATTATCCATAATTAATTTGAACTGCAAAAATAAGGTAAAAGATGTGTATATTTTCGGGATTAAATTGATTTTATTACATCTTCATTTTGAGAATAACATGATTATAACCATAATTTTATCGTATTCGGCATTAGTTTTTTATAAATATCTTGTAAAAAAAATTTTTTTATTGTAAAATAATTAATTAATTTCAGCCTACGAAATATTATAACAATTCTTTAAAATGAAATTATATAAAAAGGTACTTCTTTTCGGATTGTTTTTTATCCTTTTTCAACACTTATCTGCTCAAAATGAGAAATTCAAGGCATTATTCATGTATAATTTCACGAAATATCTCGAGTGGCCCGATGACTACCGTCAGGGTGATTTTGTAATAATTGTTTTAGGAGAAACAGCGCTGATTGACGAGTTAAAAATTATTGCTGAAAAGAAAAAAGTTGGTTTCCAGCCTATTGTTGTTAAAAAAATTGCTTCAACCGACCAGATTTCAAAATGCCACATGATTTATATTTCAAAATCAAAAAGCGATAATATTGCTGATGTTAAAGAGAAACTTACAACTTCCAGCACCGTAATTATCGCGGATAATCCCGGGGCTATAAGCAAAGGAGCCGGAATTAATTATGTAGTAAATGGTGGCAAACAACTCTTCGAAATCAGTAAATCAAATGTTGAGAAACAGAATATTAAAGTTGGAGCAGACTTGTTATCATTGGGAATTCAAAAATAAACAATACTATTTTTAAATCTGAAGCGGGTTGTCCCGCTTTTTTTATGGAATCAATATTGAGCTGTCACCATAACTCAAAAACCGAAAATCATTTTCCAAAGCAAAATCATAAACTCTTTTCCATTTATCACCTATAAATGCTGCTACAAGAAGAATTAATGTACTTTTAGGCTGGTGAAAATTAGTAATTAAAATATCGGCCATTTTAAACCGGTAACCAGGCAAAATCATAATTTGGGTAGATGCTTTGAATTCCGAAAATTTTTCTTTTTCCATATAATTTAATAATGCTTGTAATGCATTCGCCCTGCTTAGTGTTTGATCTGATTCGTAAACTTCCCATTGCGAAATATGTGTTTCAAATCTGTTTAGTACTATCAATTTTACTCCTAACCAGTATAGGCTCTCTAAAGTTCTTACTGATGTAGTACCTACAGTTATTATTTTTGAAGATTTTAACAAGTTCTCAATCGTCGATTTTTGAATTATAAAATGCTCGGTGTGCATTTCGTGCTCCAGAGCTGATTCTGCTTTCACCGGTTTAAATGTTCCGGCACCCACATGCAAGGTTATTTCTTCAATGGTTATTTTTTTCTTTTTTAATTTATTGATTACATCATTTGTAAAATGTAAACCGGCTGTAGGAGCCGCAACGGAGCCGTTAAATTGTGAATAAATGGTTTGATACCTGTCCTTATCAATATCTTCTGATTCGCGGTTTAAATAAGGTGGAATAGGAGTTAAACCAATATTCTCAAGGATCTCGCTAAAAGTATAATCCGAATTATCCCAGCTAAACTCAATAATCACGGAGTTTAATTCTGTTTTAATTTTTTTTGCCTTTAATTCTATCTCAACTTGTTCTACAATAATCTTTTTGACCAGCTCTTCGGTTTTCCATTTCTTCAAATTTCCAACAATGCATTTCCAGATTACTTTTTTATTTTGTTGAAAAGATAGAATATAATCGGATGGCGAAATGGGTTCTAAACAAAAAATTTCAACCTGTGCGCCTGTATTTTTATAAAATTTTAACCTGGCCTGAATCACTTTAGTATTATTAAATACCAAGGTGCTTTCCGGTGGAATGAAATCAGGAATATTCGAAAAATGATCTTTTTGAAGTTCTCCTTTATTATATACCAACAGTTGCGATTGATCCCTTTGACGCAATGGATATTTTGCAATCCTTTCATCAGGTAATTCGTAGTTATAGTCTTCAATTTGTAAATTATCCCTTTTTATCATTATTTAATCGCGTTTTGAAGTGCAAAAATAGTAATTTTGTGGTTCAGTTAATCTAAATAATTACGATAATGAATTTTAGAAAAGGGGACAGGGTAAAATTTTTAAATGATGTTGGCCAAGGTGTTATCGTTCATTTTCAGGATAAGAACATTGCCGTGGTTTTAAATGATGATGGTTTTGAAGTACCTGTAATCATTTCAGAATTATTAAAAGTTGAAGGTAATTATACTTTTAATGATGATAATGAGCAGGAAATATCAACAAGTAAAGAAGTCTCAAAACCCGGGAATAAAATTGATGTTGAAGACGATTTGGATGAAGATGGATTGAATACAGATAAATCAGCAAATGTATTTTTCGCTTTAGTGCCTGCTAACCAAAAAGATATGATAAACTCTGATTTAAATGTTTATCTTATTAACGACAGCAATTTTAGAATCATGTATTCTATTGCAAAATCAGAAAATAATTTTCAAACACTATTCGCTTACGGTATTCTGGAAGATAATACAAAAGTAATTTTACAAAATATTAAACGAGATGAGCTGAATAGCTTTGAAACAATGCATTTTCAAATCATCTTTTTCAGAAAAGGAAATTTTTACAACTTAAAACCTGTTGATAAAAGCTGGCCTGTAAAACCATCCCGTTTTTACAAACAAAATACATTTACTGATAATGATTTTTTTAACGAAAAGGCTTTCATTCACGAGTTATCAGCCGAAGAAAAAAACATTGCAGATTATGTGTCTGATAGTGATATTGAAAAAGCAAAGAAGCAAAAAGAACCCGCCAGAAAAGAATCCCTAAATAAATCACCCCTTACAAATAACTTAGAAGAAGTTGATTTACATATACAGGAATTGGTAGATGACTATTCAACACTCTCCAATGCCGAGATATTGGAAATTCAGATGGCCCGGTTTATTACAACACTCGAAGGGGGAATAATTTCTGGTACAAAAAAAATTGTTTACATACATGGTGTAGGTAATGGCAAATTAAAACAGGAAATACGAAAAACAATTGAACGTAAATACCCGAAATTGCGTTATCAGGATGCATCATTTAAAGAATATGGTTACGGGGCTACGATGATAGTACTAAAATAGTTGATGTGTTAGGGTAGCAATGTGCAGGCAAATATCCAATCACGAATCACAATTCACAAATAATTGGTTTACCTTTGCATGGCAGTAGATCGATTCATCGCTCTGGGAAACCAGGGAGGAAAGTCCGGGCAACACAGGGCACCAAACTCCGGAAAGCGGAGATATCCGTGAGGGTATAGGTTACAAAGAAGAAAATAACCGCCCCGATTCGTCGGGGTAAGGGTGAGAAGGTGGAGTAAGAGCCCACCAGGCCGGATGGCAACATTCGGTGCTGTTTGTCTTTTGGGTTGCAAGACCATGTATACCGGCAATTAAGAACTGCTCGTTCGATGTCGGGGGGTAGGTCGCTTAGATAAATGATGAATAATGCAATTCGTTGCATCACAGAACCCGGCTTACAGATCTACTGTTTTTTTATTTTTAGATTAAGAGTATCAAGATTTAAATCATAAATCTAAAATCTTGGAGCCTTGTATCTTCTCCAGAATTTCCATTTTGTGAATGATGTATAAACCACGATTCGTTCAAAAAACCGAAAACGGATTAAATAATGAAATACCCAGTAAAAAAGGATAAAGAAACTAAAGATTAAAAAAGCATCAATAAAGAAAAGGATTAGCTTACTTAACCAAACTGATACATAGGAATTTATAAGTTCATAAAGATGAATAGCTTTGTAAATATGATATAAAATTACCGGGTTAATTAAAAACCATGCACCAATAACAAAGCCATGTGCTGTTTCAATTGCACGTTCGGGGCATATATTCATGCATTGCATGCAACTTTCGCATTTATAAGTCCAATAGGGGCGATTATCAACAGTTTTTATTGCCTGAACCGGGCATTTTTTTATGCATAAATCACACTTGTTACAATCTTTTGATGCATAAAACGATTTAGCGAGTACAAATCGTCCTATAACATAGTAAAGAAAAGCAATTGGTGTAATTAATAAATCCTGAATTATATCACGAAGTGCTTTTAAATCTTTTTCTCCGTTAATTATTTTATGTGCAAAACGCTCTGTTTCACGTTTTCTCTTGCTATAAATCGAATCTACGACCTTTGGTTTTAACCCGGGGTGAAACGAAACCCAGTTCGATGGTAAATCAATAGGATGCATTCCACAAATTCTGAATCCTTTTAATCTGAAAATAAGTGCAGAAAAATACTGTGTTAAACCACTTAAACCGGGTAAAAAATACTTGCCCATTTTCATTCCGGCACGGGTATTTATTATAAACAGCTTATTATTCTTTGATCTTGGAAATCGAAGAATAAAATGAAACATGATAGGCGGAAAATTAAAACCATGCGTGGGAGAACAAATTCCAATCATTGCATTTTCAGGGATAATATTTTTTTTTCTATTTTCAAGATTACTTATATCAATAAGTTCAGTCTCAATACCCTTGTTAATTGCACAATTCTTTAACCATATTGACACATTTCGGGCATTTCCTGTTCCTGAAAAGTAGAATATTACAATTTTATTCATTTGAAATCATTAAAGGGTTTAAGCTATTACTCTTTTTAACTTATTGTGACAGAATAAAAAATCAGTTTTTTTGTTATTCTGATATTTTAACCTTTTCTTTGCAGTCGAAATTTTAAATAAAAATAGTATGATTATTTCAAACGAAAAAGTAGTTTCTTTAATATATCAACTTCAGGTTGATGATAATAACGGAGATGTTATCGAGACAGTAAGCGAAGATAGACCTTTTGTTTTTTTATACGGTGCAGGTAATATGCTTCCCAAATTTGAAGAAAATCTAAATGGTTTAAAAGCCGGTGATAAATTCGAATTTAAAATCGAATGCGATGATGCATATGGACAGGCAAATGATGAGGCAGTTGTTGAACTTCCAAAAAATATTTTCGAGATCGAAGGTAAAGTTGAAGATGGACTTCTTGAATTGGGTAATGTTATTCCCATGCAAAGTCAGGATGGACAAAAACTAAATGGCGTTGTTATAGAAGTAGATGATAATGTTGTAACAATGGACTTTAACCATCCTTTAGCAGGTGATGATTTGTATTTTTCAGGACATATTATTGAAGTTCGTGAAGCTACAGCAAACGAATTAAAAAACGGATATGCTGCTTCTGAACAGTATGAACACGACCACGACCACGATGATCACGAACATAGCTGCGGATGCGGATGTGATCATTAGTACATTTTAATATTCTGAAATGGAATATGGGTAATAAAGATTTATCTGTATTCCATTTTCTCTTTTTATGAATATTATTTACATTTGATTTTTGGAATGGTTTTTGAAAACCACATTACATTAACTTAAAATTTAAAAATCATGAAACGAATTATTTTATTAGCAATATTAATAATACCAATGAGTTTGGTTACCAATGCCCAAATAAAATTTGGTATTAAAGGCGGAATAACATCTACAAGTATTAAAGCTGATGATGTTTTAAAGGTTCAAGATCAGGCAACTTTTGATGAACTTGTAGTTAAAGGTACAAATGCAAAAATTGGATTTCAGGGTGGTATTTTTATTCGTATTACTGTATTAAAACTTTATGTGCAACCTGAATTGCTTTTTACATCTACAAGCGCAGAAGTTGAAGTAACACAACTTTTAAATGATGAAGAAGTTGTAGGAGGTACTTTTATCGAAGAGCAATCATTTCGTCAGATTGATTTCCCTATTATGGTTGGATACAAATTTGGCCCGGCCAGATTCCAATTAGGTCCTGTTGGTACTATCATGCTAAGTAGCGATCCTGCTTTAGATAAAATTGACGAAATAGATAATATTGATGTTAAAGAAGAATTTAATGGTGCAACCTGGGGTTATCAGGTTGGTGTTGGCTTAGATATTCTTAAAAAACTTACCATTGATGTAAAATACGAAGGCAGTCTTAGCAAATTAGGCGATGGCGTTACTATTGGAGGCGAAGTTCAGGATTTTGATTCTCGAAACAACAAATTCATTTTTACCGTTGGCTGGATTTTCTAATTCTCTTAAAAAGTTATTAACAACCACTGTTTTTCCAGAGCAGTGGTTTTTTTTGTCCTTTAAGTAAATTATACTTAATTTTTGTTAATAAACTAATCATCAAATTTTTACATTTTATCAAAACTTGCACTCAAATAATTTGTTGTTAAAACATTTTAATTAGTTTTGTCACCATTTTATTTAGGAAAATTACCCAACTAAAAGGATATCAATTATTTATCCTTTAAGGTAATGAAGTGAGGAGTTTTGATATGAAAATACGTACTTTTTTAATTGGTTCTTTTTTATTTCTTCTGGTCTATTTTGGAGAAATAGCATTTTCCTTTTCCGATAAATCGTCACAGGAAAAAAGCATTCCTTCGAACGAGAAAATGCCAATATCTTATCGTTTAACAAATAATTTATCTGCCTATGAATCGATGCAGGATTTCGATAAACAGGTAAACGAGTTTATGAAAACCTGGAATATAGTTGGAGCTACTGTTGCAATTGTTAAAGACGAAAAACTTATTTATACAAAAGGATTTGGTTATGCTGATATTGAAAATAACAAGAAAGTTGAACCCAGGCATTTATTTCGTATTGCAAGTGTTTCAAAACTTATTACTGCCGTTGCAATAATGAAATTAATCGAAGAAAATAAGCTTTCTTTAACTGATGCTGTTTTTGGAGAAAACGGTATTTTAAATGATACCAAATATCTGAATATTAAAGATAAAAGAGTAAAATATATTACAATAGAACAATTGTTAAACCATACTTCCGGATTTACAAACAGGGGTGGGGATCCCATGTTTATGAATCTTTATATTGCTAAAAAAACAAATAAAGATTTGCCGATAAGCAACGAGTCAATTATTCAGTATGTATTACAAAATAAAAAACTCGATTACAATCCGGGAAGAAAATCAGTTTATTCCAATTTTGGATATACCGTTCTTGGAAAAGTAATTGAAAAAGTTACAAATACTTCATACGAAAGCTATGTTACTACTCAGATTTTAAACCCAATCGGTATATATGATATGCATTTGGGTAAATCAAGATTAGAAGATTTGTACGAAAACGAAGTGAAATACTATGGTTTGAAAAACGAGAGAAAAACATATTCGAGTATTGAGCCAAATAAAAAAGTTGAAAAATATTACGGGGGAAATTCCCTGGAATCACTTGAAGCTGCCGGTGCATGGGTAACTTCTTCAGCAGAATTAGCCAAATTCTTAGTTTATATCGATGGTCATAAAAAGCGTTCCGATATATTATCAAGTGAATCAATTCAAAAAATGACCAATATTAAAAAAGGAATGCGCCCATATGGTTGGTCGGGATTAGATGCTAATAACACCTGGTGGCGAACAGGCACACTATCAGGTACATCTGCACTTGTAAAAAGACAAAACGATGGAATTACCTGGGTATTTATTATGAATACAACTCCCAAATACGGTGCCAGATTCCCAAAGAGAATAAATAAAGCAATGATAACCGGATTAAACACTATTAAAAAGTGGCCAGGTTACGATTTATTCGAATATAAGGAATCAAAGCCTAACCAGAATAAACTATTTACATTCAATTAAAATATGCTTTTTTCAATATTAAGCTGTCGTGCATATAAACAGGCTGCTTTTTTATTTTCATTTGTAAAAAATAGTATATTTGTTCAGGTATTATCAAACAGGGAAAAATCTTTTATAAATAGTGCAACCATGGTAATCTAAAAACGTAATAATTAGTACATCTTTCTGAAAAATTATGGTATTTAACATTAATGGTATTGAATCAATAAAAATGACGAATCAGCGGATTGAAATTTTAAAAAATGTTATCATTTTTTCAGAAACAAGTACATCGGTTCTTAAACGTATTGCATTATCACTCATTGAAGTTGTAGTTGAAAAAAATGAATCTATTTTTCATAAAGGCGATAAACTCGATTCCATGTTTATCATAGTTAAAGGAGAAGTTATTGTTCACGATAAAGATCATGTTTTTGCACGCTTTTCTGAAAATGATTTTTTTGGTGAATACTCATTAATTGATTCATCAGTCCGTTCGGCAAGTGTTACAGCAGTTAAAAAAACCAATTTGTTGCGACTCGATCAGAGTATTTTTAATGAAATACTTAAAGAAGATACCGAAGTAGCTAAAAGTATTCTTAAAGCACTTATTAAACGATTAAGAAACTATAATATCCTCGAAGAAGAGTTAACGCAGAACAGTATTCAAATTCAAAAACAAAAAGATATTCTGGAGAAACAACGACAGGAACTGGAAGAACTAAATGCTACAAAAGATAAATTTTTTACAATAATCGCCCACGATTTAAAAAACCCGTTTAATACTGTCATTGGTTTATCTGAACTTTTAATGGAACGATTTGATTCATACGAAGCAGCTAAAACGAAAGATTTTATAACCCAGATTCATAAATTTTCGACGAATGCCTATAATCTGCTTGAAAATCTTTTGCAGTGGGCAAAATCACAAACAGAAAAATTAAAAGTTAATCCCGGGAAAGTTGATTTATACGATCTTTCTAATGAAAATGTAAGCTTGTACAAAGAAAATGCACTTAATAAAGGTATTCAGCTGGTTTCTGAAGTTGAAAATGGCATGTATGCATTTATTGATAAGAATATGATTTCTACTGTTATCCGAAACCTTATTTCAAATGCAATAAAATATACCCGTAAAGGAGGTAAGATCGTTTTATCGGCAAGTAACCGGAATAATTTTATTAATTTTTCCATTACTGATACAGGTATTGGAATTCCTGACGAGAACCTGGATAAACTGTTCAGAATTGATGTAAATATTACAACCCAGGGGACTGATGATGAAGCAGGAACAGGCCTTGGATTAATAATTTGCAAGGAATTTGTAGAAAAAAATGGCGGAACAATTCATGCATCAAGTAAAGTAGATATTGGAACAAAAGTAACATTTACAGTTCCCTCGTTCAATAAATAAGTAAACAATTGATTGTTAAAGTAATATTGTTTTATTACAAGTATTAAAAATGAATATAAAAATAATCAGGTACTTCCAAAAAGGTTTTATAATCATCACATTGTTGTTTGTTTATGGCTTTTCACAAGCTCAAATGATGATGGATATTAGTTCAAGGCTCTTAATTAAAGATGGAAGCCCGAAAGATGCTGTAATAAAGTTATTTGAAGGAGAAAAGCTACTTGAAAATTATATATCTGATCGTTCCGGAAGATTTGCTGTAAGCCTTGAAATGAATAAAAATTATATTGTGGAATTTTCAAAAGATGGTTATGTAACCAAAAAAGTGAGTATTGATACTCATTTACCATCAGATTTTTCAAATACAAGTATAAATCCATTTTCTTTCGAAGTAGAATTATTTAAGCAATACGATGAAGTGAATACGGTTGTTTTTAAACAGCCCGTAGCAATAATCAAGTATTATAATGAGTATAATGATTTTAGCTATGATACAGATTATTCTAAAGAGGTAAGAACAAAAATTGAGAAAACAGAAGTAGAACTTACCGAAGCACACGAAAAACATAAACAGGACGAAAAGGGCAAAACCACCGCCCAAAATTATCAGACAGCAGCAGAAAAGAAAGCAATTGACGAAGCAGCTAAAGCTAAAATAATGGCCGAAGAAAAAGCAGCAGCCGAAGCTCGTAAAAAAGCAGAATACGAAGCTAAAATCAAAGCGGAACAAGAAAAAGCCCAATTACTCGAAAAACAAAAAATAGAAGCCGAAAAAAGGAAAAAAGAAGAAGAAGCACGGAAACAAGCCGAATTAATTGAAAAAGAGAGACTTGCTGCCCAGCAACGAGCAGATGCTGAAGCAAAAATAAAAGCTCAGGCCGAAGAAGAAGCTCGTAAGAAGGCTGCTCTCGAAGCAAAAATTAAAGCCGATGAAGAAGCCCGACAAAAAGCTGCAGCCGAAACAGCACGTATTGAAGCTGAAAAAAAGACAGCCCTGGAAGCAAAAATAAAAGCTGAAGAAGAAGCACGGCAAAAAGCCGCTGCTGAAGCTGCCCGTATTGAAGCAGAGAAAAAAGCACAGCTATTAGCTCAACAACAGGCTGAAGCAGAGAAAAAAAGAAAAGATGATGAAGCCCGAAGAATTGCAGAACAACTTGAAAAAGAGCAGCTAGCTGCAAAACAAAAAGCCGAAGCCGATGCAAGAGCAAAAGCACAGGCCGAAGAAGAAGCAAGACTACAAGCCGAACTACAAGCAAAAATCAATGCGGAAACCGATGCCCGAAAAAAAGCAGAACTTGAAGCTGCTCAACTTGAAGCTGCAGAAAAAGCAAAACAATTAGCTGAATTAAAAGCACAGGAAGAAGCACGTGTTAAAGCTGCTGAAGAAGCTGCCCGCCTTGAAGCAGAACAAAAAGCCAGGCTTTATGAAGAAGAAAAAACTCTTGCCGAGAAACGAAAAAAAGATGAAGAAGCCCGAATAGCTCTCGAAGATGCTCAGAAACAAGCAAAAAATGCAGAAGAAAAAAAATTAGCTGAAGAAAGAAAGAAACAGGAAGAAGAAGCTGCTTTAAAAGCCGAACTCGAAGCCCAGGCTAAATTACAACATGATATTGAAGTACGTAAAAACAAGGCTATTGCTGAGAAGCTTCGTGAACAAAATAAAGCTATGGACATAGCAAAAAAAGTTGTTGATGATGTTATTGAACAAAAAAAGGATTACCCCAAAGGCAAAACTACAGAGATTGTTGAAAAAGATAACATGAAAATAACCCGAACAGTTGTAGTTGAAGCAAGTAATATTCAAATTTATTTAAAAATTGAACATAAGTGGGGTGGAGTTTACTTTTTCAGAAACGATCAATGTATTTCAGAATTTCTTTACGAAACAGAACTAAAAAGTGTTTAGTTAAAAAAACAATAATATTGAAAGACTATAAAAAATATTTTATTATTCCTGCACCCGTAGATGAAGTGTTTATTGCTCTGACAAATCCATTCACTATAGAACTTTGGTCAGGATATCCTGCTATAATGGATGATAAACCAGGTACAGAATTCTCTCTCTGGGATGGTGATATTACAGGTGAAAATATTGAAATTATTCCTAATCAAAAGATTGTTCAGGAATGGTTCTTTGGTGAACTCGTTGATAAATCTATTGTAACAATTAAGCTTTTTGAACATAAAAAAGGTACACAGGTTGAATTAAACCATATTAATATTCCCGATGATGACTTCGAAAATATTACTGATGGTTGGAATGAGTATTATTTTAAACCAATTATTTCCTTTTTCGAAGAAGAATAAAATTAATAATTCAAGAATCTATATATAAATTATTATGAATAAGCTATTTAAGCTTTTTTGGATATTAATTCTAATTTCAAACCCGCTATTAAACAGGGCACAGAATGATTCATTGAAAATTGTTTTATCTGATTTAAAAATTAAACTCGAAAAAACCTCTGAAAACGAAATAAAGATATCTATTTTAAAAGAAATAATTTCAAAAAGTTACCCCGGTTTTCCTGATGATATTTTCTATTATACTTCTGATTTACTTACTATGGGTAAATCATTAAATGATAATAGCATAATAGCTTTCGCCAAATTTTTCCTTGGTGAATATTATTACCTGGAAGATGAATTTGATGATGCGCTTAAAAACTACAACGAGTCACTTGAACTTTATAAGCTTGAAAACAATCAGCCACAATTAGCTAAATTGTATCTGAATTTAGGCCTTACAAATCAATATATAAATAATTATGATGCCGCTTTAGAAAGTTATCAAAAAGCAATTGAAGTTTTCGGAAATTTAAACGATAAAGAGCAGGTTGCCATTTGTTATCAAGATATTGGAACTTTATATAACGATCTGGAGAAGTACTCATTAGCTTTAATATATTACGAAAAAGCTCTCGATATATTTAAAGAAATAGGGAATAAATCGCGTTCGGCAGCAACATTACAAAATATTGGCGTGTTGCATTACAATTGGGGAAATTTTGATCAGGCTTTGGATTTTTATACTAAATCATTAAAAATATACGAAGAGCTGGATAATTTGAATGGTATTGGAACTTCTTTAAGCAACATTGGTTTACTTTACGAAGAAAACAAACAATACCAAAAGTCGCTTGAGTATTATCAAAAATCATTATTAGTATTTGAAGAACTTAATTATAAACCTGCAATTGTTTATGTATATTATAACCTGGGGTCAATTCACGAAAATTTAAATAATATTCCAAAATCAATAGAATATTTTAGTAAAGGATTGGAATTATCACGAAAACATTCATTAAAAGATTATGTTTCATATAATTATGAAGCATTATCATCAATTTATGAGCAAAAAGGAGATTTTTCAAAGGCACTTTTATATTACAAACAATATATTTTAGTAAAGGATTCTGTTTTTAATGAAGTTAAATTCAAACAAATTGAAGAAATAGAAGCAAAATACCAAAATTCTCAGCATATAAAAGAAATAGAAAATTTAAAATTAGATCAGGCATTAAAAGATGCTGAGCTTAAAAAGAAAGATGCTCAAAACCTTGCCCTGATGTTTTCATTTATTTTCCTGATTATTATAGCGGTTGTGTTATTTATATTTTACAGGGCACAGAAAAAGTTATTGCATAAACTTCACCTGGAAACCAACGAGCATAAAATTACTACAGAAAAGCTTAGCAGGATGAAAGATGAACTCGAGGAACGGGTTATTGAACGTACTCAAAAGCTTAACGAAGCTAATAAAAAGTTGGTTGAAGAAATTTCTGATCACAAGCAAACCATGGAGAATCTGAGCCTTGCGAAGAATAAAGCTGAAGAGTCTGACAGGTTAAAATCAAATTTTTTAGCAAACATGTCGCATGAAGTTCGCACACCCATGAATGCTATAACCGGTTTTTCGCAAATGCTTGAATACGATAATTTACCAAAAGAAAAACGCAGAGAATATGTACGTTTAGTAAGTGAAAATTGCCATAACCTTACTAACCTCATTGATGATATTATTGATTTTGCAAAGATTGAATCCGGTGAAGTAAAAATTGAAAAAAAGGAGTTTAATCCCCATCCAATCATGGAGTTCTTGCACGATCATTTTACCAATGAAATTATAAAACTAAATAAAAAGGATTTGATACTTTTCTATTCTAATGAGAATAAAGAATCAGATTTTAAAATCTATACCGATCCGGTACGATTGAAACAGATAATATCAAGCTTACTTGAAAATGCAGTTAAATTTACTGAAAAAGGCCGAATAGAGTTTGGGTTTGTACATTCAGCAAATAATGAAATTGACTTTTTCGTTCGAGATACCGGCATAGGGCTTGATGATACATACCAGGAAATAATTTTTGAACGTTTCAGGCAAGTTGACGAAGGAGCTACCAGAAAATATGGCGGGGCCGGTATTGGGCTATCAATTTCAAAAAGCCTTGTTGAATTGCTTAATGGGAAAATATGGGTCGAATCTACTTTAGGTAAAGGTTCTACATTTTATGTAAAGCTACCAAATAAACTTAAAAAAAGTGATATTGAATTTATCCAGCCACACCAGTTTAATTGGGAAGATAAAGTGATTCTAATCACAGAAGATAAAAAAATTAATTTCGAGATTATTAAAGAAAGTTTAAGTGTAACAAAGGTAAAAATTCTATGGGCCAAAAACGGGGAAGAAGCCGTGAATATTATTGCTAAAAACATGAATGTCGATCTTATTTTAATGGATATTCAAATGCCTGTAATGGATGGGTACGAAGCTACAAAGAGAATAAAAAAGATTAAAAAAGATATTCCTGTTATTGCCCAAACTGCTTATGCCTTGCCCCAGGATAGTTATAAATGTATTGATGCCGGTTGTGACGATTATATTTCAAAACCAATAGCCATAAGCCAGTTTCTACTCAAGCTGAATAAATACTTATCATAATTGAAAGGCCCGTGTTAAGAGACTTTTTTAGAAATTGCTTATTGTTTTCCGAATATCTGTAAGGTGCGACAAGAGATTTTCTAAATATTTTAAGTTAAGCATATTTGCACCATCCGACTTTGCATTTGCAGGATCCGGGTGTGTTTCTATAAAAATTCCATCAACACCAACGGCAATACCGGCACGAGCAACTGTTTCAATCAACTCGGGACGACCTCCCGTAATTCCCGATGTTTGATTGGGTTGCTGTAAACTGTGTGTAATATCTAAAATTACAGGATAACCAAATTCTCTCATTTCAGGAATACCCCTATAATCAATTATTAAATCCTGGTAACCAAACATGGTTCCTCTGTCGGTTATCATTATATTTTTATTTCCTGATTCAGAAACCTTATCTACAGCAAATTTCATTGATCCCGGCGCTAAAAACTGGCCTTTTTTAATATTTACAAATTTCCCCGTTTTTGCTGCTGCAATTAACAAATCGGTTTGCCGGCAAAGAAATGCAGGAATCTGGAGTATGTCAACATATTCGGCAGCAAGTGATGCCTCTTCTGCAGTATGGATATCGGTTACTACAGGTACATTTAGTTCTTTTCTCAATTTTGCAAGTAATTCCAATGCTTTTTCATCACCAATACCTGTAAATGAATCGATTCGTGAGCGATTCGCTTTCTTATACGATGCTTTAAAAACATAGGGGATTTTTAGTTTTTCAGTTATCCTAATCACTTCTTCGGCAACCTGGAAGATATTTTTTTCATTTTCAACAACACATGGCCCGGCAAATAAGAAGAAATTACCTGAATCTGTGTTTTTTATATAGGGTATCTTTTCAATCATTTTCATTACTCTTTTATTTATATTTTGCGAAATTAAATTAAAATATCAATACTTGTATTTTCCTTTCCACAGATTTTGAAGACGTTTAAGAATTTCCAATTCTTTGCTATTCGATTGTGGTTTATAAATAACTTTATCAGCAATAGAATCAGGTAAAAAATTATCTTGTACAAAATTTCCTTCGTAACTATGAGCGTATTTGTAATCTTTACCATAACCAATATCCTTCATAAGTTTTGTGGGCGCATTTCTTATGTGCAATGGTACAGGTAAATCACCGGTTTGTCTTACCATTTGCTGAGCATCATTAATTGCCTGGTATGCAGAATTGCTTTTGGGTGATGTGGCAAGATAAATTGTTGCCTCAGAAAGAATAATCCGTGATTCGGGCCATCCAATTAAATTTACCGCGTTAAAACAATTTGTAGCCATAAGCAAAGCATTTGGATTTGCAAGTCCGATATCTTCTGCAGCAAGAATAACCAATCGCCGGGCAATAAATTTTGGATCTTCGCCACCTTCAACCATTCGGGCCAGCCAATAAACTGCTGCATTTGGATCGCTTCCTCTTACCGATTTTATAAATGCCGAAATAATGTCGTAATGTTGTTCTCCGTTTTTATCGTATAAAGCAATATTTTGCTGTAATATTTCAACAACTTTGTCACTCGAAAGTGAAATTGTTTTTGAACCTGTTTTTGATGATTCAGTTTGTACTACCAGTTCAAGAATATTATATAACTTACGGGCATCACCCCCGGAAAACCTTAGTATAGCCTCGTAATCTTCAATAGTAACATCGTATTCTTTTAAATAAGTATCATTCTTTAATGCTCTGTGAATCAATTCAATTAAATCGTCCTTTTCTAAGGATTTTAATACATAAACCTGGCAGCGCGATAATAACGGGGAAATAACTTCAAACGATGGGTTTTCTGTTGTTGCTCCAATTAAAATAATTATTCCTTGTTCAACAGCTGAAAGTAAAGAGTCTTGTTGTGATTTATTAAATCTGTGAATTTCATCGATAAATAAGATTGGATTTGGAGAATCAAAAAATTGTTGTTTTTTAGATTTTTCTATTGTTTCGCGAACATCTTTTACTCCAGAGTGTACAGCACTTAATGTGAAAAATGGCCTGTTTTGCTGATTTGCAATAATTTTTGCCAGGGTTGTTTTTCCAACACCTGGAGGCCCCCATAATATGAACGAAGGAATATTTCCCGATTCAACAGCCTTACGTAATATGGCATTTTCCCCAACTAAATGTTTTTGTCCAATATATTCGTCAAGTGTTTTTGGACGCATTCGATCTGCTAAGGGTTGATTTTTTGACATATTTTAAGATAACTTTTTATAGGTTGAGTTAAATTATTCCAATAAAAATGAACAAAAATGAATTTATTCAGTAAAAAGTATTGTGTTTTTAAAGTAATGTAAATATCTTTTAATTTAACAAATCTATTATTTTACAATTCAAAAAACGAATGTTTAACGAAACCTTTATTTATTTTTTTACATCTTATCAGCATATAAAACGAAATTATAACCTAAACTATAAATTTATGAAACTTCCATTCAAAATATTTTGTGCAAACAAAAATAATTAAACTTGTTTTGCAGATTTTTGTATATTAGAAATATAGCATGGAAGTTCACGAGCGGAATGTGTGATGGATTGGTGGGAGCGAGCCAGCCTGCGGCAGGCAGGTAACAAAAAAAAATAGCATATAGAACAAGCAAATAATTAACTAATAATCAATAACGTAAAAAATTATACAGATGAAAAGGAACATGACTTTTACACGAATATTTATTTTATCTTTTATGATGTTGTTTTCAACATCCACATTTGCTCAATTTAGCCAGGTTGGATCATTTATGGCCGGAAGCGCCGATGATGCGGAAAAGCTTTTAGGCGCTTATATTTCGCCTTACGCAAATGGAATTGGTGCAGGTTTGAGTGGTGGTTGGTATAACACTGCAAAAGTGCATAGTACATTGGGGTTTGATTTAACTGTTACTTTAAATGTTGCAATAATTCCAACTGCCGATAAAACATTTAATCCACAAACAATTGGATTAGGTGAGGGAAGTTCTATAGTAACCCGTGTTGATATTTCTGAAAACTCTTCGCCTACAGCTGCCGGTAAATTATCTGCAGGCCCTGAAGCAGTTTATTATACTGAAATAGAAGGAACTGAATATGAATTGGCACGTTTCAACCTGCCAAAAGGTTCCGGCTTTGGCTATACGCTAAATCCAATGATTCAGGCTGGTATTGGAATTTATAAGGAAACAGAAATTATTGTACGATATTCTCCAGAATTACAGTATGGCGAGGGGGGAAAAATAGGACTTTGGGGTGTTGGTGTTAAGCATAGTTTGAAACAATGGATTCCTGTATTAGCTAAATTGCCTGTTTTTGAAATGTCGCTAATGGGTGGATATACCAAACTCTATTCAACAAACGATATCAATTTCCAGCCTTCATTTTACGAAGATATGGCAGATATTACAATAATACCTTCAATTGATCCTGATTATTATTCAAACCAGGAAATGTACCTGGGAATAAGTAATATTACAGCAAATCTGCTTCTATCTGCTAATTTACCTGTAATTTGTATTTATGGTGGTATTGGAATAAGTTCTACAACCACGAATCTTCAAATGAATGGCAATTTCCCTTTTCCTGTGTTAGACAATATATACGGAACACCAATGTATATTAGTGAAGAAACAGCAATAAAAGATCCGGTTGACATTACCATAAAAAGCAGCGACGGAAGTACAACAAAACCCCGTTACAATGCTGGTTTTAGATTAAAAATGGCTGTTGTAACCCTTCATTTCGATTATACCTATGCAAACTATTCTATTGCTACAGCCGGTTTAGGAATAACCCTGAGATAATTGTATTTAATCAGGTAAATGAAAAATCCCGATTCACAATGAACCGGGATTTTTTATATTGATAATTAATTTGGGAACTATTTCTTCTTTCCTTTTTGGTCTTTAACAAAGTATTCCGAAATGTCAGTTGCAATTTTTAGGACTTTTACAGGCGAACCATCTTCACCAAGAATAGGAGTATAGGTGGCAACAAATACATATTTCTTTCCATTAAATTCAATATGATCCGTTTCTTTTTTAGCAATACCGTTTCGCAAATCTCTCCAGAAATTCTTATTCTCTTTAAGCTGTTCGTTGGTAAAATTCATATTATCGGTATGATGTGCTCCAATCATTTTATCTTTTGTTACACCAACCAAATCGAGATAATTCTTATTTACAGAAATAATATATCCTTCCAAATCATACTCAACAACCAGGTTTGCAGTATTCAACGCATCGAGTAAACCTTGCATCTCGGCGCTTCTGCGGGCAGCTTCTTCCTGTGTTGCTTGTAATTCTTCCATGTTTTGGCGCATTTCTTCTTCCTGGGCAGCCATTTCTTCACTTTGTTGTTGCGATTGTTCCAAAAGCTTATTTGTTCGTATGTTTATTTTTGTAGATGATATTGTAGATGCTATACTTCCGCCAACCTCCTCTACAAATTTGATAATATGATCTTCGAAGCGATCGAACCCGGCAAGTTCCACAACCCCGAAAATTTCATCGTTCACTTTTAAAGGTACAATCAATAATGCATTTGGAACAGCCTGTCCCAAACCCGAAGTAATAGTAATATATTGTTCGGGTAAATCTGTCATATATATTGTCTTTTGTTCTTTTATGCAACGTCCGATTAAACCAACACCCAGTTCAACCCGTTTTTCAAGGTGCTTTCTTCTTTCGTAAGCATAGCAGGCAATAAGCTCAATAAACTTATCGTTTTTATCATCATCATTTAAAACAAATATACCACCCTGGTTAGCATGAATATATTTTACAAGATTACTAATGATATGATAAGAAAACTCTTTCATATCGTCGTTATTTTGGCGTAAAATCTCAGCAAACTTAGCTAAACCCTGTGTTGCCCAGTTTTGCTTTTGATCTTCAAGTTTTCTTATTTCTGCTTGTTCTTTGGCAAGTTTTAAGCTTTTTCGCATTTCAATTAATGAATTACCTAAAACATCTTTATCGCTTAAAAGCTCAAACTCCTGATCGAGGTTTCCTTTTCCAATTTCCTGCGCGAATCTGGCTGTTTTATTTAATCCATCAATAAGGGTATTCACAGAATTCCCCATCTCGCCAATTTCATCTTTTGTAGTTATTTTAATTTTCTTAGCTTCATCAATATCCCCTTTTGCTAAATCACTTAATATTGACGTGGTTTTTGAAACAGGGCTTGCAATGTTGTGAGCAATTAGCCAAATAACAAGAGCTGTAATAATTAACCCGATTAACCCTACAAATATTGATTTTCGTAATGTTGCTTTTTCATCGGCCATGATAACATCAACAGGTACTGCAAATCCAAATGCCCAGGGTTTATTGCATTTTCCAACATATATTGGTGCATAATTAACCCAGTACTCTTTACCATCAACATCTTTTATTGAATTAGAAAATTCCTGTCCTGATTGGATTTTTTGAAGAACGTCAGATATCCCCCCTGAAGATTCCTGGATAAATTTACCAACTAATTCTTCGTTATTATGAGCCACGAACTGTCCGTTATTTGCTGTAAGGAATGCATAACTACCTTTAATCGGGTGAATAGTTATTATGAGATCCTGAAATCGTTGAAGAGCAAGATCAAATCCTGCAACTCCAATAGCTACCCCTCCTTCAATGATTGGGACAACAACACTGGTTTCAAGTACTTCTTCTTCATCTTCCTCATACCTGAAATAATATGGATTCATCACATCCTCAACTTTATTGGCAATTTGATTATAATATTCCCCTTTTGTAAACCCGGGAATAGTATCAATTATTTCAACTTTTGATAACAATTGCCCTCCCATTCTATAATATGTTAACCTTAATCTTCCATCTTCTTTTTTATACCCTGGCTTTATTGCTTTTAGTTGCCAGTTAAACCATGTTGAAAGCAGGTTGGGGTTTTGCTCTAACATATTTTTTATCATGAGTGTATATGTTTCGGCATGGTTCTTATAGCCGACATTTTTATAGCCTAATGCAATATGTGCCATTGCACGTACCATATCTATGTCAACATTCAAATCGGCTTTAGTATAATTTGCATATTCTCTGGTGTATGTACTAGTAAGTTCTTTAGCATTTTCAAATGCTATGCTATTTAATTTTAAACTTACATATCCTAAGGCCAGGGCATATATAATTGTAGTTGCTGTTAATATATACATTAACATTTTACTTTTGAGATTCATCTTAATGTTCATAAGCTGAATGTTTTGTGGTTTAGATAAAAAAAACAGAATTGGGTGAAATTTATTAAAAATCCGCATAAATTCACGCACACAATGTATAAAAAAATATTCATTTTTTATACTTTTAAAAGCACAAGCTTGTTTACTGTTAGAATAAGATTAATAATCAGTAACTTAATTTAACATTTGTTCCTGGTTAGAATTTGTTATTAATTAAAATCTTGTTTTAGAACAAATACTTTATTTATTTTGTTGTTTGTAATAAACTTTTTAAATACGATTTTTATGAAATTATTAGAAGGTAAAACGGCTTTGGTTACAGGTGCTGCAAGAGGTATTGGTAAATCAATAGCTATAAAACTTGCTGAGCAAGGAGCAAACATTGCTTTTACTGATTTACAGTATAACGATGCAGCTAAAGAAGTTGAAAATCAGCTCCGGTCTATGGGTGTTAAAGCAAAGGCATATGCTTCTGATGCCAGCAAATTTGAAGAAACACAAACCCTGGTTGATGCAATTCAAAAAGAATTCGGAACAATTGATATTTTAGTTAATAATGCAGGTATTACTCAAGATACTTTGTTAATGCGTATGACCGAACAACAATGGGACACTGTAATATCTGTTAACCTGAAATCTGTTTTTAATTTTACAAAAGCAGTTCAGAAATACATGTTGAAACAAAAAAATGGTTCAATAATTAACATGAGCTCTGTTGTTGGAGTAAGTGGAAATGCGGGACAATCAAATTATTCAGCTTCTAAGGCAGGAATTATTGGTTTTACAAAATCAATTGCTAAAGAATTGGGCTCAAGAAATATTCGTTGCAATGCAATTGCCCCAGGATTTATAATTACCGAAATGACTGCCAAATTGCCAGAAGATGTTCGTAAATCATGGGAAGAGCAAATTCCTTTGCGCCGCGGGGGAACACCTGACGATGTTGCCAATGCTACATTGTTCCTGGCATCTGATTTATCAGCTTATGTTAGCGGGCAGGTACTCAATGTTTGCGGAGCCATGAATACTTAATTCATACATATTTTTATTGTAACACCTGATTTTTACTAAATTCAGGTGTTTTTTTATATCAAATTGGTATTCTTTTTGTTGAAAATGTGCCTGTGTATTACTGTTTTTTATTTTACTTTTACCAATTAATAATTCTTCGTTGTATATGAAAATCAAATCGCTTTTAAACTATTTAATCATTATTATAACCCTGTTTTCAGGATGTAAATCAATTTCAAGTTTTCAGATTGAAACCATTAACCCTGCTCAAATTAACTTTCCCGGGTCATTTAATAAAATCATGTTTCTAAATCTTGAAAATGATTTTAATAATGATGCGGAGATTGATACAGCTCTCTATAAAATGATTACCAATGAATTATCACTTGGATTTATTGACGGATTTAAGCAAACTCCGAATATTGACTCTACAAATTTTATTTTTTACAGGCAAATTGTTGATAAAGAACTTGTTTATAAATATGATACTGTTAATTGGTATGGCCTTGAAACACTAAAATCTGCTTATGAAACTGATATTGTAATTGTTATAGATTCTATTGTACTCGAGATGGACTCGGGAGAAGAAACAAATCTTTATACTTATCCCGAGGAATTTTATATTTATCGTGCACTTGACATAAAAATATACTGGAATGTTTATGATGTTTATGAACGGAAATTATTAGATAAATATACTTATACCGACACGTTACTTTGGGATGCTACAGGAACAGATATCAGGCAATTGAGAAAAGATTTTCCGTCTGTAATTCAATCTGTTAAAGAAGCTTGCTATTTTGCTGCACTTGACTATTCAGCCCGTGTATTTCCAAAATGGGAGGCTGAAACCCGTTATTATTTCTTTAATGGGAATAATGACTTGATTAAAGCAGCTGATTTTGTTAGGAAAGATGAATGGGAAAAAGCATCCGAAATTTGGGTAAAATATGTTACAGATACTGATAATGAAATAGCAAGCAGGGTATGCTTTAATTTAGCTGTTGCAAGTGAAATGTCCGGGAAATTTGATGATGCAATTTTTTGGGCTCAAAAATCTTATGAAAGAAAAGAGAAAACGCGAACATATTATTATATTCTTGTACTCAAAAATCGTAAAATAGAATATGATAAAATTAAAAAGCAACTATAGAACACAAATTCCTTTAAGACTCTTCTATGTACAATATTGTTTTTATTATAATAGTTGGAATATTAATTTTTGATTTTCTTTTTGAACAGTTTTTAGAATACCTGAACGCGAAAAACAGAAATTTACTTTTACCTGAAGTATTGAAAAATATATATCCTCAAGATAAATACCAGGAATCTATTAAATACGATAAGGCAAACTACAGGTTTTCAATAATTAACAGCAGTTTCGATTTTATACTCATATTACTCTTTTTATTTATCTCAGGATTTGCTGTTATCGACCAATTTGCCCGTTTATATTCATCAAATCCTATTATCATAGCCCTTTTATTTTTTGGTATCATACTATTTGCTTCTGATATCATTCATATTCCATTTTCTATATATGATACTTTTGTTATCGAAGAAAAATTTGGTTTTAATAAAACAACACTGAAAACCTTTATTCTTGATAAAATTAAAGGATGGATATTAATGGTTGTTATTGGAGGCGGTTTACTCGCTTTAATTGTTTGGTTTTATTATTATACACATGAATTATTCTGGATATATGCATGGATTTTGGCAGTTTCTTTCATGTTTATTATGATATTGTTTTACACTTCGCTTATTGTTCCTCTTTTTAATAAACTGAAACCATTAGAAGAAGGAGATCTTAAAAGCACTATTCAGGAATTTTGTAATCAGGTTAATTTTCAACTTAAAGATGTTTATATAATAGATGGCTCTAAAAGAAGTACAAAAGCGAATGCTTTTTTTAGCGGACTGGGGAAAAAGAAAAAAATTGTCCTTTACGATACTTTAATTGAGAAACTAAGTAAAGAGGAGATTGTAGCCGTTCTTGCTCACGAAATAGGACATTATAAGAAAAAGCACACGTTAATTTCATTTATTAATTCTACTATACAAACCGGTATAACACTTTATATTTTATCACTTTTTATTGGAATCCCGGAATTTTCTAAGGTACTGGGGTCCGATATTCACAGCTTTCATCTTGGCCTCGTTACTTTTGGGTTTTTATATAGCCCGATATCAACTGTAGTGGGTTTATTTTCGAATATGTTTTCAAGATACAATGAATACGAGGCAGACAAGTATGCTTTTATAAATTACGAGGGAAAACATCTAATTAATGCACTAATCAAATTATCGGCAACCAATTTGTCGAATTTAACCCCGCATCCATTTTATGTATTTGTAAATTATTCACATCCAACACTTTTGCAGCGAATAAAAAATATTGAAAAATTTAATAAAACTCCCGAATGAAAGCTGAAATAATTACCATTGGTGATGAGATTCTTATTGGCCAGATTATTGATACGAACTCGGCATGGATTGCCAATGAACTTAACTTAATTGGAATTGATGTTGTCAGAAAAACTTCTGTTTCAGATAATAAGGATGAAATAATTAAAGCGATTGATTATGCGAAATCAACATCCGACATCATATTATTAACCGGGGGCTTAGGCCCAACGAATGATGATTATACCAAAGAAACTCTTGCTGAATATTATAAAGTTGAATTAATTGAGAACGCGGAAGTTCTAAAACATATTTCACAACTAATAACAAAGAATGTTGGTGTTTTAAATCAGCGAAATATAGATCAGGCTAAAGTACCGGCTAATTGTATTGTAATCCATAATAGTGTGGGAACAGCTCCCGGAATGTGGTTTAACGATAGAAATAAAATTATTATTTCAATGCCGGGTGTTCCTTTTGAGGTGAAGGAAATGATGACAACCACCATCTTGCCAAAACTGAAAAACCTGAACACGGATTCCGTCATTATTCATAAAATCATTTTAACACAAGGAATACCTGAATCAAGGCTGGCTGAGGTACTTGAATCATGGGAAAACAATTTACCCCGGGAAATCAAATTAGCTTACTTACCATCGCCCGGTTTAATAAAATTACGATTATCAGCAAGAGGAAATAACAAAGCCTATTTACAGGATTTAATTGATGAACAGGTTACTAAAATTCAGCAAGTTATTCCAGATACAATTTGTGGTTATGATTCAGAATTACTTGAAGAAATTGTGGGAAACTTACTTCTAAAAACCGGAAAAACCTTATCAATAGCCGAAAGTTGTACCGGGGGCTATATATCGCAGCTAATTACAAGTATTCCAGGAAGTTCCGCGTATTTTAAAGGAAGTATTGTAGCTTATTCAAATGAAATTAAAGAAAATATTTTAAATGTAAGTAAAAGTAATATAGATATATATGGAGCTGTAAGTAAACAAGTAGTTGAAGAAATGGTAACAGGTATCCGCAGAATTTATAATACTGATTATTCAATAGCTACTTCGGGTATTTCGGGGCCAGCCGGGGGATCAATTGAAAAACCGGTAGGTACAACCTGGATAGCAATAGCCGATAAAAATGGAGTAATTTCAATGAAATATACTTTTGGTGATCATCGCGGAAGAAATATTGCAAGAGCTTCATTAACTGCACTTAACATGTTGCAAAAAAGAATAAATGGCATAAAAATAGATTTTTAATAAAAATAATTGTCAATAAATTTGATTATTTAAATAAAAAGTGCGTTTTTTGCAATCTTATTTGAAATGAGATAAAATCGATACAAAATGTCACGAATCTGTCAAATTACAGGAAAAAAAGTATTAGTAGGAAATAGTGTTTCACACTCTAAAAGAAGAGTTTTAAGAAAATTTTATCCGAATTTACTAAAAAAGAGATTTTTCCTAGAAGAGGAAAATCGTTGGATTACGCTTAAAGTTTCTGCTTCTGGTGTCCGCACCATTACTAAAAAAGGATTAAAAGTAGCCTTGGAAGAAGCAAAAAAGAACGGCTATTTAACTAATTATTAATATTGGGAGGAGTAGGAAATGGCAAAAAAAGGAAATAGAATTCAGGTAATTTTAGAATGTACTGAACATAAAACATCAGGAATGCCAGGTACATCAAGATATATTACTACAAAAAACAAAAAAAATACACCTGACAGGATTGAAAAGAAAAAATACAATCCGATTCTAAAGAAAGTTACTGTACACAAAGAAATTAAATAATATTGAGTTATGGCAAAGAAAGTAGTAGCATCGTTACAAACAGGGGCCGGAAGAACAGTTACCAAATGCATTAAAATGGTAAAATCAGAAAAAACCGGTTCATATTCATTTGTTGAAGAAATTATACCAAACGAAAGAGTTAAAGATTTTTTTCAAAAAAAATAACAAATTTATATACTATATAGAGAAAGCTTTCTTTTTTAAGAGAGCTTTTTTTATTTCTGCAAGTCAGCATTTTATATTATTTTTGGGCTTTTAAATTAAATAGTGTTAGTATGGCAAATTTTGGTTTTTTTTCAAAAGATTCACTGAATAAAGGTTTAGAGAAAACCAAGGAAAGTGTGTTTAAAAAATTATCAAGAGCGGTTGTAGGAAAATCGAAGGTTGATGATGAAGTTCTCGATAACCTTGAAGAAATTTTAATATCATCTGATGTTGGTGTAAATACAACGCTTAAAATCATTGAACGAATAGAAAAACGTGTTTCTCGTGATAAATTTTTGAATACAAACGAGCTCAATATTATTTTAAAAGAAGAAGTAGAAGCTTTATTGGAAGAAAACAATACAAATAACAATATTGATACTCCTATAGATATAACTAAAAAACCATATGTAATAATGGTTGTGGGTGTAAATGGAGTTGGTAAAACAACTACTATTGGTAAATTGGCTTATCAGTTTAAAGAATCAGGAAAAACTGTTTATTTAGGTGCAGCCGATACTTTTCGTGCAGCTGCTGTTGACCAGTTGACAATATGGGCCGAAAGGGTAGGTGTTCCAATTATTAAACAAAAAATGGGTTCTGACCCGGCTTCTGTTGCATACGATACATTGTCATCTGCAAAAGCAAACAATGCCGACATTGTTATTATCGACACTGCCGGCAGATTGCACAATAAAACAAATCTGATGAATGAGTTATCTAAAATAAAATCGGTAATGCAAAAAATTATTCCAGATGCTCCCCATGAGATTCTGCTTATTCTTGATGGATCAACCGGTCAGAATGCGTTTGAACAAGCCAAACAATTTATAAAAGTTACCGATGTTACTGCACTTGCATTAACAAAGCTTGATGGTACTGCTAAAGGTGGTGTTGTTATTGGTATTTCCGACCAGTTTAAAATTCCGGTAAAATATATTGGTGTTGGTGAAGGACTTAGCGATCTTCAGATTTTTAACAAGAGTGAATTTGTCGATTCGCTTTTTACAAAATAATATACAACCAAAAGAAAATATCATGAAAATAAAAAACCGGAATAAGGTTAATGTTATTACATTGGGTTGTTCAAAAAATCTTGTCGATTCGGAATACTTAATGCGACAATTAAAGGAAAATGGGTTTGATGTATCCCATGATTCAAATTCGTCCGATGCCAATATTGTAATTATTAATACCTGCGGTTTCATTAATGATGCAAAACAAGAATCAATAGAAACGATATTACAATTCGAAAAATCAAGAAAAAAAAATAAAATTGATAAACTCATCGTTTTTGGTTGTTTATCTGAACGTTATAAAGAAGAATTGATTAAAGAAATACCCGTTGTTGATAAGTTCTTTGGAGTTTATGATAATAAAAATTTGCTGGAATATCTTGGTGCAGATTTTAGAAAAGAACTTATTAACGAACGAATTACAACTACGCCCAAACACTATGCATATCTTAAAATATCTGAAGGTTGTGATCGTACGTGTTCTTTTTGTGCAATTCCTTTAATTAAAGGAAATCATAAATCGATTCCCATTGAAAACCTTGTAAAAGAAACAGAATTTTTGGTTAAAAACGGTGCTAAGGAAATTATTCTCATTGCCCAGGATTTATCGTATTATGGAATAGATATTTATAAGAAACCAAAACTGGCAGAACTCATATCAAAATTATCTGAAACTAAAGGAGTAGAATGGTTGAGACTACATTATGCTTACCCGTCAAAGTTCCCCCAGGATGTTATTTCTGTAATTAAATCAAAGGAAAATATTTGTAAATATCTTGATATTCCCGTACAGCATATCAGCGATAAGATGTTAAAATTAATGCGCAGGGGAAATAATAAAAAACAAACCATTGAATTAATCGAAAAATTACGTACCGAAATTCCGGGTATTGCATTGCGAACAACATTACTTGTTGGCCATCCGGGAGAGACTGATGAAGATTTTAATGAACTTCTTGATTTTATTAAGTTTGCCAAATTCGAACGACTGGGTGTTTTTACGTACTCTGAAGAAGAAAACACGTATTCTGCTCTAAATTATACCGACTCCATTCCCGAATCGGTTAAACAGGCCCGAATGGACAAAATTATGGATGTTCAACGCGAAATATCAAATGAATTAAACAGTAAAAAAATAGGGAAAATCTTTAAAATTATTATCGACAGAACAGAAGGTGATTATTATATAGGCAGAACAGAATTTGATTCGCCCGAAGTTGATAATGAAGTATTAATTCATTCTGAAATGAATAAATTGAAAATTGGGCAATTTTATAATGTTAAAATTACCCAATCCGATGAATTTGACTTATACGGTGAAATAAATTAGTTAGTATTTACTTATTTTCTCGCTTTTTATACCAATTCCTTTTTCATTTTTAACAAGAATAAAATATACCCCTGTTTCAAATTGCCCGATATTGATTTGCTTTTGTTTTGTGTCCAGTAATTTCTCACCAATTACCGAATAAATCTCAACAGAGCAATAATCAGGAGCATCCACGTATAACGTTGTTGAAACCGGGTTAGGAAAAATTTTAATTGAGTTATCATCGGCTAAAATATATGTTCCGGTTGTGCTGGTTGTGTCTTCATCCGGGTAATAAATATCTTTTACAAATTCGGGATGATCAATAAACGGATTTCGGTTATGCTGGTATGAATAAACTACCTCGTTACGGTTTCTTTCAAAATCATCCACGGGATCTTCTTCATTCCATGCTAAAAGGGTTGATAATTTGCCAAATATTGGTCCATCAGTTCCGGTATAATCAACCAGTTCAAGATCAGGTTCTCCATTTTCACCCTGATACCGGGTAGCCATGTAAAACATCATCCGGGCAACATCGCCTTTAACTGCAGGCCTTGGTTCCCAGGAATCAGCATCAGTGTAACATTCAGTTGCTTCGGCATGTTGTGTTCCTCCATTATCAAAATCCTTATCACCACGAGCTGAGTTGACTGAAATATCCTCGGGCCTGAGATGATGAGTATCAGTCCCGGCAGGGGGAATTTCATCAAAGTCTCCATGCGATTTTGCCCACACGTGTTCTCTGCTCCAGCCTGCCCCGTCATTATATTCCTGGGCTGCATTCACCGACCAGCCGGTATATAAAAAAATTACATTTTCGGGATTATTTGGATCACGGTCTGTTTCTTTCAATATATCCCACACATCAGTACTGCTTGATGTATAAGGGTAAGTTGTGTGATTTTTTATAATGTTGTACAATGCGATCTTCAACTCTTGCCCTGTTAATCCATTCGCACTATCGTAATAACCTGTTGGTATTTGTGCAAAGCTATTAAATACAAATAAAACTAATAAAATTGATACGTATTTTTTCATTGTAAGATATGTTAGGTAATTGGTAAACGTGATGATGGCATAATAGTTACTTTGTTTATCAAAATATCAGAAAAATGGAAAAAAAACATTCATTATCGAATTAAACAGATAAATTTAGTAGTAAATGCTAATTTGAGATATTAAAATTCTGCAAGATAAATCATCATTAAAAAAGATGAACCCATAAAGTTCATCTTTAGTCGGGATGGCGGGATTCGAACCCACGGCCTCCACGTCCCGAACGTGGCGCGCTAGCCTGGCTGCGCTACATCCCGTATAGATGCCAAAATTAATGTTTTTTTTTATTTTTTTAGGTAAACGATGTGTAATTCTTTTAGTCAAACAGTTTTATTAGATTTGCCAATTAACTCAATATAAAATTATGTTTCTGAATATTATCATCGGCCAGATTGCAATTCTTTTTCTAATCACCATTATTGGTATGATTGCTGCAAAATATAAGGTGATTACAGAAGAAGTTAAAAACGGGCTGGCAACTATAATTTTTAATATTACATTACCTTTTCTCATATTAACTTCTGTTAGCGGGATAGAATTAAACAAAGAAATTCTAAACAACTGCATATATGTTTTCTCATTTTCTGTTGTTGCAATAATTCTTCTTTATTTCACGGGGAATATTACCTCAAAAATTCTCAGGTTAAGCGAGAGTAAAAACAAAATACACGTGTTAAGCACCATGTTTGGAAATGTTGCTTTTCTTGGGTATCCTTTGTTTTCAGCATTATTTCCGGGAGGCGAAGGATTGCTATATGCAATTATTTTTCACTTTACACAGGATTTGTTTATATGGACTATCGGTATTTTTATTTTTAACAGGAGTGCGGATTCAAAAATATCCGGTAACCTGAAACATTTGTTAAATCCAAATACTATCTCATTTGCATTGGGAGTATTATTGCTGATTTTTGGATTTAAAGTCCCTGAATTTATCTTTAAACCATTATCCGGTTTAGGAAATACAACAATTTACCTTGCCATGTTATATATTGGTGCTGTATTGGCACAAAACCCAATGATTTCTGCTTTTAAAAAAACAGAAATTTATTTTTTCAGTTTCAACAAGTTGATTTTTATTCCTTTTCTAATGATTCTTATTATAAAACTTATTTCTGAATGGTTTGGCCTGGAGATAGGAAATATTGCCAAAACGGTTTTAATCATGCAGGCATCAATGCCCAGTATGACAATGATCGTGGTTCTTGCCAAAAAATTTGGCAGCGATGATATTTATGCTACAGAAAACCTGTTTCTTTCAACAATATTGTGTATTGCAACCCTTCCTTTTATTTACTTTCTTATTCAAATTTTATAACAGATTTTAAGTTTCTAAAAAATAATAATAAAATTTCTATAGGGTATTTTAATTCTTGTTTATCCTAATACCAGGAAACAAAGAAATTTGTTTTTCATAATAAGAAGAAAGGGTTCTTTAAAAAGGTGTTTTTTTGGATTACTTTTGGCCAGTGCATTTTCGGCAAATCCTGGCCAAAAGTTTTTTTGAAATTTTTAGATTTATTCATATATTATCGAATATTTTTACAACAACAGAAATAATAAATGAAATATTCAGACTCGGAAATTATTGAACGTATAAGGGAAGGCGACCTGAAACTATTTGAAGATATTTTCAGGGCCTATTACAAGCAACTATGTGTTTTTGCTAACAGATATCTTAATAGTATAGATTCAGCAGAAGAAGTAGTACAAGATATTTTTTACCAGGTTTGGAAAAAGAGAAATGAATTAACAATAAAATCATCGTTAAAATCTTATTTATTTACATCTGTAAAAAATAACTGTTTACAACAAATACGAGTACATAAGCTTGATTTAAAATACGAGAACTACTGTAAAATGCATTACTCAAACGAGAGTAGAGACCCGGCAGAAGAATTGAGAGCAAAGGAATTGAGTGAAACTATTTCAAAAGCATTAAATACTCTTCCGGTAAAATGCAGACAGGTATTTGAAATGAGCCGGTATGACGGGCTAAAATACCATGAAATTGCTGAAAAATTATCCATATCGGTAAAAACCGTTGAAGCAAATATGGGTAAAGCATTAAAACATTTCAGATTGCATCTGAAAGAATATGCAGAAGCTTTTTAAAATAAAGAAAGGAGCAGATTATGAATGCATTAGAGAATTTCGATAAATGGAATATCATTGCAAAATATCTTGCAAATGAATGTACCGAATCTGAAAATACAAAACTGAATAACTGGATTAATGAGGATATAGAAAACGAAATTGAGTTTTCTGAAATAAAAAACGATTGGGAGATTTTAAATTTAACAAATACTATGAAAGAGATTAATGTTGATAATGCGTGGGAAAGACTTAAAAACCGTATTGAAAAAGATAAAGACATTATTACAACAAAAGAAAAGGGACGAGCTTTTCAATTATCAGGGTATATGAAATATGCAGCACTGTTTTTAATGTTAATTGGAATCGGGTTTATAACTGCAAAAGTTTACAATAGGGTAAGTCATTCAAATAGGATTGAATATATGGCTTCAAACAATTCAGGAAACAAAGTAATTCTTTCTGATGGCACCAGAGTATTTTTAAATAAAGAAAGTAAATTAACATACCCGAAACAGTTTAATACAACTGAACGAAAAGTACAACTAGCAGGCGAAGCATACTTTGATGTTGAAAAAAATCCTGAAAAACCATTTATCATTGAAGTAAAAAATGCCGAAATAAAAGTTTTAGGTACATCGTTTAATGTGAACACAAATTTACCAGATCATCAAATCGAGGTATTTGTTGAAACAGGGTTGGTACAGCTAACCAAGATAAATGGCGGTGAAGAAAGTATTCTGATTTCACCCGGGGATTTGGGTGTTGTATCGAGAAAAAGTATAGAAAAGCATAAAAATACAGATGAAAATGTACTTGCCTGGAAAACTAAACATCTTGTTTTTAAAGAAGAAAACCTGAATAATGTTATAAATGTGCTGAATAAAGTTTACAACTCTAACATTACCTGTAATGACCAGTCTGTATTGAATTTACGATTTACTTCTACATTTAAAAATCAGGATGTTGATTCAATAGTATCGGTTATATGTTTAGCTTTCGACTTGAAAACAGAAGAAAAAGATAACCAGGTTATCCTTACAAAGAAAAAAGGATAATCGCATAATTATTTTATGATTAAAATATTAAAATACAGCATTTTAATTAAATTTACATTAAGTGTTATTTTATTTAATTGCTGTATTTTTCCTGTTTTTTCTCAATCATCAGTTTTAAATAAAAAATTATCAGTCAAATCAAAAAATCATTCTCTATATACTGTTTTAAATACTATTAGCAGCCAGATTGGTTACGAATTCTCGTACAATGCCGACCTGATATTAGCAAATAGAAATGTAAAAATTGATGCAGATTCATCAGAACTACACCAAATACTTGATATCCTTTTAAATGATACTTCGCTGACTTACAATATTATTGATAAGCAAATAGTTATACATAAAAAGAATTCGTTAAGTAAAATCTCAACTATTTCTCAAAATCAAACTCAACAAAGCATAATTCATATCCGGGGAAAAATTCTTGATAAAGAAACATTCAGCAGATTGCCGTTTGCAAATATTTCCATAAATGGCAAAAGTTTGGGAACCATTTCAAATGAAGAAGGAGAGTTTTCATTTAAAATTCCTGTCACCTTAATCGATGAAAATATTGTATTCTCTTATATTGGTTATAAAAATTCTGTTTTCCCACTTAAAGATTTAACTCTAAGCAATAACATAATCTATCTCGAAAAAGATTTTTTATCCATTCAGGAGGTAATTATTCGAAGCAACAATCCTGAATTGCTTATTAAAAACGCGATGGAAAAAATTAAAGATAATTACTATACACAACCCTTCTTAATGACTTCGTTTTACCGTGAGTTTGTTATTAAAAACAAACAATACATGTCTGTAATGGAGTCTGTATTAAGTGTTTATAAAAGCCCGTACGGGGGATATTATTCTGATCAAATAAAAATGATTAAGAGTCGTAAAAACCTAAATTATTCTGAAAGCGATACTTTTTTATTAAAATTAAAAGGAGGTTTATACGCCAGCCTTTATCTTGATATTATTAAAAACCCGACCAATTTTTTGCTTGAAGAATATTTTAATTCATATTCCTATGTTTTATCTGATATTGTTAAGTATGATAACAGCACTGCTTATGTAATCGAATTTAAACCTAAATATTTTTTGGAAGATAAATCCTTTTGTGGCAGGCTTTATATAGATACAGAGAATCTCGCGATAAAATATGCCGACTTTTACATCGGATCGGATGCAATTGAAAAACTTGCGCAGGAATTGGTTTTAAAAAAGAGTATGAAAACTAAAGTAAAACCAGAATCAGTGCATTATTGGGTAAGTTTCAGGCAAATAAAAGGGAACCATTTTTTAAACCTTGTTCGTGGTGAACTTGAATTTAAAGTTAAAAAAAGAAACCAAATTTTTTCGACAAGCTTTAAAACCACTTTCGAATTTGCAGTGAATGATATTGATACTGTTAATGTTGACCGGTTTAAACGAAATGAGACCATTGAGACGAATACTATTTTTATAGACAAGAATTTTGAATATGACTATTCTTTCTGGGGTGATTACAATTACATTTCACCAGACGAGACCCTGGAAGAAGCACTTATACGAATATCAAAAAAACTACAACAACTTGAGAGTGAATAAAAAAGCAGCTCTGAAAGCTGCCTAAAAAATCCTTTGTTATATTATTTTTTCTGGTAAACACGAATCCAGTCAACTTCCATGGTACATGGCAGATTCGCCTGAACACCATCAACAGCAATTCCCGAGCTTAATAATAAATACATGGGTTCATCCGGAAGTCCTTCTGTTTGCACGAATACAGGGATATCATTTATTTTCCAAATCAGTTTCTCGGGTGTCCATTCAAGCGAATAAATATAGTAATCGGACGAAAAATCAGGGCCTGATATTGAAGATCGTTCTTTTTTAATTTCTTTATCATTTGATGGATTTCCCCAATAACTAGCAATGCTCAGCTTTTTCTTCGACTTTTTATCGTATTTAAAAATATCAATTTCAGGGGTAATTTTCTCACCAAGCATCCAAAAGGCATGATGAACCGGGTAGGAGTGATTCACTTTAATTTTAGCCTTAAAAAGGCCCTGTTTTTGCCTGAAACTCTGACCCGAATTAATTAACCCGGATGTAAAATCAAACTCTTTAGGATAGAAACCCATTGAAGGATTCCAGGCTTTACCTTTAACCTTTTCGAATTTAGTAGTAATTCTTAAAATACTATCTTTTATTTCAAGATTTTTATCAGTGAAAAACTGTTTCTCATTCGCCTGAACATAATTATCGTTAAGCAATGTTTTACCATAATAATACCCGGTTAACCATTTGTCCTGATCAAGATTCTTATCATTAAAGTCATCATCAAAAGTTAATTCCCAGTTTTCAATCTCACTAAAAGGGTACGATTTTTCCAGTTTAAAAAACCATTTTATCTTATCACTCTTTTTTAACGCGATATACTCCTGTTGTTGCTTGTATTCTTCTGAAAGTTTGAATTTATCTTTTATTAACAGGTATTGTTTTCTTTCTTTAAACTCATCAGATTGAATGTATTTCTCAAGTTCTTCAAAATCAGATATTTCCTGAGAGTCATTTAATTCTTTATATATTGCAAGTTTTTCTGATTCCTGAAACTTGTAGTATTGTTTAATGTCTGAAGATTTTTTTAGTGATTTGAATTCCTGGAATTTCTTATATTCTTCGGTATTCTCAAATTTTAAATTCTTTGCCTCTTGAATTGATGTTTTAAACTCATTCGATTGAATTTCTTTTTCCAGTTCAAGGTATTCTTCGATTTCTTTGCTGCCATCAAGCTCACCGAATTTTTTAAGGTTCTCGGAATCTTTAATCTTATTGTAATTTTTTATTGCCTGAGTTTTTAATTGTTTTTGATATTCTTTTTGCTTTTTATATTCATCAAGATTTTCGATTTTAAGGTTTTTAATGGCCTGAACATGCTCATTTGATTTTATTACTTGTTCAAGCTCTTTAAATTCATCATTAAGATCAAATTCTTCACCTTTTTTAACTTTTTTAGATAAAGCTTTAAGTTCGTTATATCTGCTTTTTATTGAGTTAAATTCGTCGAGTTTTTGCTTTTTCTGATTTTCGATATCGCGCTTTAGAGCATCAAAATCGGTTGATTTAACCAAATTTTCCAAATCAAGAAATGCGTCGTATTCTTTAGAACTAATAAATGTATTATAATCAGCTAATTGTTTAGAATTTTTAAATGTGAAAAACCATTTAAATTTTTTATTGAGTTCTTTATAGCCATTCTGTTTGTTTTTTATATCGTTTAACTTATCGTTTTTTTGTTGACCAATTGATTTTTTAAACTCTTCAAAATCATTGGAAAGAAAAAAACGACTTAAATCTTCGTAATTAGCAAGTTTTTCAGATTTACTAAATTCCTGAAATTGAATTAACTCTTTTGAATCCTTTACCTGGTAATAGGTTTTAATCTTTTTCGATTTTTTTTGCTGATTGTAATCTTTTTCTTTTCTGTATTCTTCAGAATCAGCATATTTGAGCGAATTGATTTCACGTTTTGTTTTTTCAAAGTCGGGAGAGTTAATAAATGCATCGAGTTCTTTATAATGAGCTAATTCATCAGATTCTTTATACTCATTAAAATCAATATACTCTTTTCTGAGTTTATTCTCTTTTTCTTCCAGTACAGAAGTTTTTGGAATCATACCCAGGCTTGAAAATATCGAAAATTTCGATTTTAAAACAGTATTACTCATAGTTTGGATTCTTTAGTTCGTGCCAAAGGTTAAAGATAAAAAAAAAACATCAGATGGATTTATTATTTTAAAATTTTGTTAGTAATAATAAAACAAAAACGGATTGACAAATATTGTCAATCCGTTAATAAATAATTTAAAAGCTTGTTAATTAATATGTTTAAGTGCTTCTTCTGTAGCTTCAATCATTGGTTTTATGGATATACTTTCGCCCACAGCTTTTTGCATCCAGGCATCAGGTGTCAGCCTTCCAATGCTCCAGATACGATCCACTTCAGCAGCGAAATTTTTTCCGGTAATGTAATTTTCTATCTGAAAATCTATTAAATGGCCAAATGAGTAATTGGCCAGGTAAAGCGGATTGCTTATCATGTGTGTATATATTGCCAGAATTGGTTCATCTTTAATACCGTATATTTCTGAATAATATGTATTCCAAACATCTTTTGATATTTGAATAACTGCTTCTTTTAGTTGGGCAGCTGTTGCTTCGGGATTCTCATAAAGCCATTTCCATACTTTCATATCAACCATTGAAACACCCATAATTTCAAAAACCTGCCAGTATAAATCGAGTGTTTCGAGGTATTCTTTATCAGGATTTGGATCGTTTATTCCAAGTAATTGTAAATCGCGTTTTTGAAAAATAAATGCTGTAGCTTCGGTAAAAGCAGTATTCGGAACACCATTCATCATATAATAATCAACATCGTGTAACGAGATAGTTTGCTCAACATTATGCCCAAACTCATGTACAGCAATATTATATCCTTTGTAATTCATTCCTTTACCCGAAATTCTTGTCCTGAGATGAGCTTTTTCAGATTTCATCTGGGCTCCCCACGCGTGCCCTGACCCTCTTGCAGGATCAACAGATATTTTAGATGCTAGAAATTGTGCCCGTTCTTTCGACCATCCCAGTTTAACCAGAATATTGCTTAAATCAGCTTCTAAAGCTTTTGCATCAGGGTATTTTTTTTCTGTTATAGCATTCAGGCTTTCTTCTGATATTGAGCTGCGTGCTTTAAAACCATCATACCAAATATCATAAGGCCTTAAATCGCGGCCTAATCGTTTGCTAATTAATTTTCCAACTTCTTTTGCTACAGGAGATGAAAGATATTCATCGAATAATTTTTCTACTTCTTCCTGTGGAATTTCCTTTTCTCCCGAAAAACTTCTTTTAATAAATGTATTTAAATCAGTATAATAAGAATCTGTTGCTTTTAAAGCGTTAAAATTATTTACAATCTGCTGATAGCGGGTATCTGGCTCAGATGCCAACTGAATTTCGGCACCATTTTCAAAAACTTTATTTGTTAATGGATTCCAGTCATAACTACCAGAATTAATTACTTTTTCAGGAATAGATTGATCAATAATTCGTTTCATAACAGTATAAATCATATCCTGTTTTTCTAAACCAATCTCTTTATTTGCATAGTTTGATTTTATTTCATCACGTAAGTTCCAGTGTGATAACAGTACCATATCTTCGGGGAACAATTTTTCACCCTTATCATTTAATAAATGCCCCATGTAAATATTATACTCGGAAATATAAATATCGGCTTCTGTTGCAACATTTGAGATTGCCTGTGAAAGGTTCGCAGGTACTCGTGCTGTAAATACATCGCCTAATCGGGCGTAAGCCCATTGGAGATTTGTCCAGTTTTTTCCCATGTCATTTTTTTCATCAAGTGAATATGGGGGGAAATTGAGTGCAATTACGAAAGCTATTTTGTTAGCATAAAAATCATCGGCAAAATGTGCCCCGGGGCTATAAGCAGCAAACATGGCATCAACCTTATGATATGGGCCATTATCGAGATGCATATTCTCATTTAAATCAAGGAGAATTTTGTTCCCATGCCCCCAGAGTGATTCGAAATTTTTTGATATTTTTTCGAAAACCATTTGTTTTTCAGACGCATCATTTATGTAATTTTCTGAACAGAAATTTTCGAAATCTATTTCAGAACCATCAGAAGTACGCCATAATGATGCAGCATGAGCAACTCCTCGTTCAATTAACTCTTTACTATCCGGCCCAAATTTTTCAATTAATAAATTTTGAACTTTAGTAACAGTTTGTTCAGTAATATTTTTCATGTCGGTAGTTTGTTTGTCTTCGCATTTATCAGTACACTGGGTAAATACTAAAAGTAGTAAAGACAGCAGAATAAAGTAATTTTTTTTAATCATATAGTTTAGGTTGTTAGTTAATATTAAAATTATGTAAAAATACAATTTATTAAAAAATGAAATTCTATTTTGATAATTATCTTACAAAGAATTTAATTGGCTATTATCGAATATTTTACCAATAGGATATAAATTTAGTTGCTGATCCCAATAAGGCGTTCGTGCAAAGAACCAGAATAATTTTGCATATTGATTATTATATATTTCGGGATTATCAGCCACCGCTTTTTCATATTCATTTTTTAATTCGGGGTTTTTTACAATCATTTCTCTTGCCATTTTTTCCATAACATAAGTTTCAACATATTCTTTACGTTCAAATATTGGATTAAAAAATCCCCAACGCACGTAAGAATCAGGAGCAATTGGCTCAAGCAAATGAGCTATAACCTGTGCCGTTCTCTGATTCATTTCGACAACCGCGGATCCTGCAGGGAATTCTTTTCTTGTTTTAAATTCCTGTGTTGTGAAATCCTGAATCATTTGGCGGCCTTCAAAAGATGAGTTCGCATAGTTTACATTATTAAAACGAATCATTTCTACTTCAATTTCTTTTGGTTCTTTAAGTGTTTTATATTGAATCCCGTGAAATGCCAAACGTTCAATTACCTGATTCCATTCAACAGGAATTATATATGCTTCGGGTAATTTTACTTTATAAACAACTTCCTGTTTATCAAATGAAACAATATTGAAATCCCTGGGTTCTTTTTTGTAAACAAACCACAAATCACCCGTTAAATCACTTTTAATAATTTCATAATCAATACCTTTAAACAATACAATTGAACTATCAGTTGATGTTTTATAACTTACTGCTAATTCTTTACTTCGAAACTCCTTTGAAGCAACTTCAATATCAGCTTCCCTGTTTATTTTAACAAGGTATTCATAGTCATTATTCATTATTTCTATTGTATGTCGAATCATATGGTAGGTAGCTTCCACGCGTGTTTTATAATCTTTTAACATGTGTGTTTCAATAAGTAACCCGGGGCGGTTCTGTACCGAAGAATAGCCTGTTGAATAACGCGGAGGAGCAATTCCCTGTATTAATCCGCTGCGAGGATCATGCCACCTGCGAAATGATACATACGGAAACATAAGCACATTATCTTTTTTTAGCATTTCTTCAATTTCACCGAGATATTTTTTTTGCCAATTGGTATGCTTTATATTCATATTTCCAAGTGTCTGCATACCATATGTTATCGTATATTGATAATCGGCACCATCGGTTGTGTGAACATCAATAAAGAAATCAGGTAACCAGCTACTATATATTTTAAGCCATTGTTGCATTTCCGGCGCATCAGCTTTAATAAAGTCACGGTTTAGATTTAAGTTTTGAGCAGTCGTTCGCCAGCCCATTTCTTTTGGGCCATTTTGATTTATCCGGTTATACGGGCTAAAACGTTCGTGACCATCAACATTAAAAATGGGTATAAGAAGTATGGTTACATGATCCAATAAATCGGGGTATTTGTTATTTATCACGATATCTCTGATAAGCATTAATCCGGCATCTTTGCCTTCCGTTTCTCCGGCATGAATACATGCTTCGATAAGTAATACGGCATTTCCCGACTTTCGTACACTTTCGGGTGTAAAGTTTTTATTTTTATCTACAATTAACAATGGAAGATCGCGACCCTGTGGGCTTTTTCCAAAGCTAGTATATTCTATTAGCGGAGATGTATTTGCTAATTTCTGACTGTACTCAATGGTTTTATCGTATCTTGGAGTTTCAAAACCTCCTGATTTCTCAAACCAGGTTAACCAATCATCATTCTGTGCTCGTAATGTATTGTTAAACAATAATATAAGGCAGATGTAAATTAGTTTTTTCATATATAAGTATAAAAATTAAAAACCTTGCATTTTTTGACTTCCTAAAATATGCAAAGTTTAATTACAAAAAAATGAATTTATATAAAGTATTTAGTCTTTGTATTTTATATTTTTTCCTATTGTACCTCTCAACCTTTTAAAAAAACTTTCACGTTCTTCAATAGACACAAAATCTTTAATATAGGCTTTGTCAGCGATAATTTGTATATCAGGAATTATTACTGAATCTAAAAATTCAAATGAAAATGGTATAAAATCAATATCAACTTTTAACCGTTTAGAAGGGCGCTTCATTAATCGGGATTGAAACGGATCGGTAGCTAATGCAATTTTTTTAAATCCCATTTTTCTTGCTATTTTATATGAATAGTAAACATTTTCAATACTGTGTTCTGCTTTAGTTTCAAGTATGATTCTTTCTTCAGGAACTCCAAGTTCTTTTGCATACATCGACATTATTATTGCTTCAACATAGGGAGTATAAACAGCAGAACCGGAATAAATAACGTTTTTGGCAGTTCCTTTAGAATACAGATAATATGACCAATATATCCTTCCTATAAGCACTTTACTCATATTGGGATCATTATAAGGTACTCCGGGAACTATTATTGCATCATAAATGAACTTTTCAGATTTAAGTTCTGAAATGTATTTAGGATTTTTTGCAAATAGTCTGCCTGAATTCACTAATAATATTGTGAGGAAAATTGTTAAAAAATTTTTGCAAATGCTGTTTCTCATATATTTATTTTATTCTTAGAAACAATGAATTTACTTAAATTGTTCTATAAATCTGTTTTTAAATTAGACATTAATAATTTCTCAATAATTTCATAAAGGATTTGTATTTTTATATTTTCGCACTATAAACCTTAATTAATTTAATATGAAACCAATTAAATCATTATTGCCACTGTCAGTGTGGCTTATGCGCATAGGCTTGATGATTTTTGCCTATACACACTATTTTGAAACTATAAAAGACTTTGATTATAAGAACCTTAACTTTTATTTAGCATTGTTATTTGGTATTTTCAGTACTTTGATATTTATTACGGGGTTTGTTGAAAAACAGGCTATTACAGTACTATCTGGACTGGTTCTCGCAATTATTTCAATTTACAACATTGTAATATTATTCGATGCAGGAATTACCCAATCAATATCAATTTTTATAATCATTGCCGGTATTTCTATGTATTTTCTGGCAAACCCAACATCAAAATAGCTAAAAAACATTTTAATTTTAATTTAGATGATATTGTAAAACATATTCGTTTTACAATATTTTCTTTTACTTTTAGCTTTAAATTTAAGGATTTTAGACAATGAAAAAAATACTTTGCATATATTATTCACAATCAGGCCAATTAACAGAAATTGTTAAGAATTTTGCCAAACCTTTTGAAAAATCAGATGAGTATTCGGTAACTTATGCTAACATTGAACCTGTTAGTGATTTTAGGTTCCCGTGGAAAGGCTATGATTTTTTTGATGCATTTCCTGAATCTGTTAACAAGATTCCCTGCGAAATAAAGCCACTGAACATTCAGGATGAAGATTATGATTTAATTGTTTTTGCTTATTCTGTATGGTATATGTCACCTGCTATACCATCGAATTCATTTTTACTTTCTGAGCAGGCAAAAAAGATTTTTAAAGATAAACCGGTTATTACATTGTTAGGTGTTAGAAATATGTGGGTTGTAGCCCAGGAATATGTAAAAGAGAAAATCCTGGAACTGGGAGGGCATCTTGTGGGGAATATTGTATTACGCGATAGAGCGGAAAATATAACAGGAATTATCACTATTTCATATTTTGTTTTTACCGGTAAAAAAGATCGCTTTTTAGGATTTTTTCCAAAACCCGGGATATCTGAAAAAGACATTGCCGGAGCAAATATATTCGGAGAGATAGTTAAAAATCATTTTAAAAATAATAGTTTTGACAAATTGCAGGAAGAATTGATTAAGGCCAAAGCAGTTAAGGTTTACCCGTATTTATGTACCGTTGAAAGAATGGCTTTTAAACGCGTTTTTAAAAAATGGGCAAACTTTATGCTTAATAAAGGAGGAGCAGGAGATACTGCCCGCAGAACAAGGGTTAAAATGTTTGCATATTATTTCCCATTTGCAATTTTACTAATTGCACCTGTAGAATACATTTTTTTTATTATTTTTGCCCCTTTTAGAATAAAAACCATAAAAAAAGAAATTAAGTATTATTCCGGAATAAAATTGAAGTCAAATTTATAGAACGATTATATCAAATGCCAAACCAAGTATTCATTAATAATATAGCCAAGTTTTTACCTAATGAACCTGTTTCTAATGATGAAATGGAATCAATATTGGGTTTTGTAAACGGAAAACCATCCAGATCAAAAAATATCATTTTACGACAAAATGGTATAAAAAACAGGTATTATGTAATTGATAAAAAAGGAGATATAAAATTTTCAAATGCTGATATTACAGCAAAAGCAATTAAAAATTTAGAAAACGACTTTTTTTCAATAAAAGAAATTGAAGTTCTATCCTGTGGGACTTCCTTGCCTGATCAATTATTACCATCACATGCATCAATGGTTCACGGGAAATTGGGAAATGTACCCTTAGAAGTTATTTCACCTTCTGGAGTGTGTTGTGCAGGAATGCACGCAATAAAATATGCTTACCTTTCTGTATTATCTGAACAATCTAAAAATGCTGTTGCCACAGGTTCTGAAGTTATTTCAACATTACTGAGAGCCGATAAATTCGATAAAGAAATAAATTGTACGAATCACTTGGAACAAAACCCTATTTTAGCATTTGAAAAAGATTTCCTGCGCTGGATGCTTTCTGATGGATCAGGAGCAATGCTTCTTGAAAATAAACCGAATGCCAATGGCATTTCATTAAAAATAGAATGGATTGAAACCATATCTTATGCAAACGAACTGGAAGCATGCATGTATGCAGGTTCAGATAAGGATGAGAATGGTAATTTAATTGGCTGGCGCGAATTTAATCCCGAATTGTGGTTAGAAAAATCAATATTTTCTGTAAAGCAGGATGTTAAACTGCTCGATAAATATGTTGTAAATAAATGTATTACCCCTCTTGCCCAAATATTAAATAAAAAAAATATAGATTCATCAAAAGATGTGGATTATTTCTTACCACACTTATCATCAATGTATTTTAAACAAAAGCTGTATGATGAATTAAAACGACAGGAAATTGAAATTGCAGATAATAAATGGTTTACAAATCTAACTAAAGTTGGAAATGTAGGATCTGCATCTATCTATATTATTTTAGATGAGCTATTTCACTCGGGAAATCTGAAAAAAGGAGAAAAAATATTGATTATGGTTCCTGAGAGTGGCCGGTTCTCGTACGCTTATGCTTACTTAACTGTAGTTTAGTATATTATACTTCAAGCTAAAATAAACTCAATGGTTTTGCCGTTGAGTTTTTTTGTTTACAAATCATATATTTTAAAAATAAACTTAAAGACGAAAAGTTGATAACTTAACGCTTTTTATTATATTTGGAAATAATCAATACTAACCATTAAAAATATATAAATGTTTAATATTGCACTATTTGGCCCTCCGGGTGCCGGAAAAGGAACTCAATCGAAGTTGCTAATCGAAAAATTTAATCTTGCATATATTTCAACAGGAGATATTTTGCGCGAAGAAATTTCCGAAGGTACAGAACTTGGCATGAAGGCTAAAAACGTTATTGAACGTGGAGGGTTAGTATCCGATGAAATCATTGTACAAATTATTGAGAAAAAAATTAAAACAAATACCGAGGTTAACGGGTTTCTTTTTGATGGATTTCCAAGAACAGTTGTTCAGGCATATATCCTGGAAGGATTATTGTTAAACCTGAATACTTCGCTAAATTGTATGATTAGCCTTGAAGTTCCTCAAGATGTATTAATGAACAGAATGCTTGAACGATCGAAAAAAGAAAACCGTGCCGACGATACCCTTGAAGTGATTCAGAACAGGTTGCAAGAATATCAGAATAAAACAATTCCTGTTGCACAATTCTATAAAGATAAAGGCATTTACTATGCTGTTGATGGTGTTGGTACATTAGATGAAATATTTGAACGCATTACAAATGTAGTTGAAAATACGCTTACAAAAACCTGGTTAAATGTTGTATTATTTGGCCCTCCGGGAGCAGGTAAAGGAACACAGGGTAAAATGCTTGCAGAGAAATACGATCTTGTCTATATTTCAACCGGTTCACTATTACGCCGCGAAATAGAAAAGGGAACCGAAATGGGGTCAAGTGCAAAAGAATACATGGAAAAAGGAGATATTGTACCTGATGAATTTGCAATTAAACTGATTGAAAAGCAAATTCAGATGCACCCGAATGCAAAAGGTTTTTTCTTTAAAGGATTCCCAAGAACAATTGTTCAGGCATATATTTTAGATGGCCTATTACGCAAATTAAATTCGTCTGTTTCCTGTGTATTTCATCTCGATATATCAACTCTTGAATCAATAAAACGATTAAACGCCCGAAGTAAAACTCCAGATAAACGGAACTATGATATTGATGCTGATGTTATTGTAAGAAGGCTGGAAATATATCAATACAGAACATTACCTGTTTTAAATTATTACCAGAAACAAAAAAACATCTATCAGGTTGATGGTACTGGAACAGAAGAAGATGTATATAAACGATTGACTGAAAAGCTTGAATTAGCTTTTAAACATACTAGATAACAGAGGCTCCATTTGGAGCCTTTTTTATTAAAAATTTTAATTTAAATCCAGAATCTCATCAATTTGATCCCCATTTTCATTAAAAATCAGGGAATAAATACCTAATTCATATTCCTGTTTTTCAATAACCATTTTTATCGAAATCTCTATCGATGGTGTTTCAAACTCTTTATTTTCCAAGTATAATGCAACATGTAGCAATTCTATTCCAATATCTTTAAGTTTTAAATTCTCTGGAAATTCTGATTTTAATTCATTTACATCATCTCCGGTAAAAACATCTGCTAATAATGCTGACAGGCTGGTTAATGTATCTTCTATAAGTTGATCCTTTGACTTATTCTTAAAAATCAAATTTTCTATAGTTCTTTTACTCATAGCTATAATTCATAAGTTAAATAATAATCGAAAATAATCTTATTTTTTTGAATCATTTATAAATATGAAAAAATTATCTCTGTAATTGTAAAATTCTGTAAATAATTCCAAATTATTAATATTTTTGTTCTACTTAACCTAAATTTTTCATAATGTTTTCTAAAAACAAACAGTTCCTGACTTCAATGATAATTATTGGAGTTTTATTTTTTCTTTTTGGTTTTATAACCTGGCTAAATGGAATTTTAATTCCTTACTTGAAAATCGCCTGTGAGATTAATAACCTGCAATCCCTTATGGTTGCATCTTCATTTTATATAGCCTATTTTGTTATGGCAATCCCTTCAGGTTGGGTCTTGAAAAAAACCGGGTTTAAAAAAGGTATGATGGTTGGTTTGTGGGTTATGGCTATTGGTGCTTTAATTTTTATTCCTGCAGCATCCGTTCGTTCATTTCCTCTTTTTTTATTTGGATTATTTGTTATGGGAACAGGACTGACAATTTTACAAACTTCATCAAACCCTTATATAACAATAATTGGCCCTGTTGAAACTGCTGCAAGCAGGATTAGCATCATGGGTATATGCAATAAAGTTGCCGGGGCTCTTGCTCCATTAATTCTAGCATACTTTATTCTAAACGATGGCGATAGTTTTGTCCAGAGCCTTGCTACCATGGGTACTGAAGAAAAAACCATTGCTCTTGATGCACTTGCCTCTCGGGCAATAGCTCCATACTCTGTTATTGCAATAAGTTTGTTTCTGCTGGGTATTATGATGCGCTATTCTCCATTACCTGATATTGAAAGTGAAAATAATATTGAAACTGAAAATATTTCAAGCAATGCTGATGTTGCAAGTATTTTCCACCTTCCACATCTTTGGATGGGAGTAATTGCACTGTTTTTTTATGTGGGAGCAGAAGTTATTGCAGGAGATACCATTATCCGTTACGGTATGCTTTTGGGAATTGATATAGCCCAGGCAAAAGTATTTACAAGTTATACCTTATTTGCAATGATTGTCGGGTATATCCTTATAGGCTTAATTTTGGTACCAAGAGTGATCTCACAAAGAGTTGCATTAATACTAAGTGCTGTACTTGGTATTGTTTTTACTTTGGCTGCAATTTTTACTACAGGCATAACATCTGTCTTTTTTATAGTTCTGCTTGGATTAGCAAATGCAATAGTGTGGCCTGCAATCTGGCCTCTTGCAATCCATAATACTGGTAAACATATAAAAATGGCATCATCACTTCTTATCATGGCAATAGCAGGCGGAGCTACAATCCCTTTAGTATGGGGTGCTCTGGCAGATCATTTTGCCGGTCAGCCTCAAAATGCTTATTGGATATGCATTCCTTGCTACCTTATGATTTTTTATTTTGGTATGTGGGGATACAAGCTGAAACCAAGAAAAACATTGCAATAGAATTCCTAAATGATAGTATTTATGGTACTGTTATTCATTTTATCTATTGAAACAATCTTGGATATTGTAATTTTCTGAAAACAATTTAACTTTGAATTTTAAACTTAAAACTTAACTATGAATTTGACATTATTGGTTTTAGCTGCGGGAATGGGCAGTCGTTATGGTGGGTTAAAACAACTTGACCAGGTTGGTCCAAGCGGTGAAACAATTATTGATTATTCGGTTTATGATGCTATAGAAGCAGGATTCAATAAAATTGTTTTTATTATCCGTAAGGATATTGAAAAGGACATGAAAGAGTTTTTATTTGCTAAATACAGCAAGAAAGTAAAAATTGAATATGTATTCCAGGAACTTGATAAATTGCCCGATGGCATTGTTCCTCCCGAAGGAAGAATAAAACCCTGGGGTACAGGGCATGCTGTACTAATGGCAAAAAATGTTATTCATGAACCTTTTGTTGTTATAAATGCAGACGATTTTTACGGCAAAAGCGCATTTAAGGTAGTTGCTGATTACATGAAAAGCCAACAAAACAATTTAACCGGGAAGTACTGTATGGCTGGGTATTTACTTAAAAATACCCTGTCGGAACATGGTGTTGTTTCCAGGGGTGTTTGTACTGTGAATCCTAAAATGCAAATGGTTGACATTATTGAACGAACTAAAATAGGATGGAAATACGATGTTATTGTTGCTGATGACAATGGAAAAGACTTGGTACTTTCAGGAAATGAGTATGTTTCTATGAATTTTTGGGGATTTACTCCGGATGTTTTTCCCGCACTTGAAGAAGAATTTACCAGGTTCATAAAAACAAATATTGATAATTTAAAATCAGAATATTATATACCAAGTATTGTTAGTCACCAGGTAAATACCGGGAAAGCTAATGTTCAGGTATTAGAAGCTAAGGACCAATGGTTTGGTGTAACGTACATAGAAGATAAACCAATAGTCATTGATAAAATAAAAGACTTAACAGTAAACGGAAAGTACCCCGAAAAACTTTGGAAATAAAAATGGATTAAAAAAACTTATAATCTAATAGTATTTTTATTTATACCTGAAAAAAGGTACAAATAATGGTTATCTCTTTTAAAGCTTTTAACAGCAATTGTATTCTAACTAACCACCACTGGTGGATTCTGGTGTTATTATTCTTTCATAAAGTAACATCTTTCATACTATGTTACTGAACTGATTTTTACATAAAATATATCTGTTTTGAAATAAAGCTTTTGAATTTTTTCTTTCTGGTATTTATTTTGCTCCAATAAATATTATGTATTTAAATTTTCAGCTTGCAAAAAATTGTATTCTATGATTCAAACGAATACCCGAATTATCAGATTAATGTTAATCATTGCATTATTAACATCTTTTAAAATCGACTACACCAAACAGGACGACAAGTACCAGAAAGTACGGCAGCGTATGGTTCGCGAGCAAATTGTTGCAAGGGGAATTAAAGACCAAAAGGTAATTCAGTCAATGAATAATGTTCCACGACATCTGTTTGTTCCTGAAAACTACGAACGTATGGCCTATGAAGATCGTCCGTTACCTATTGGCGAAGGCCAAACTATTTCGCAACCCTATATTGTTGCTTTAATGACAGAGATTCTCGAGTTAAAACCAAGCATGAAAGTTCTTGAAATTGGCACAGGCTCAGGATATCAGGCAGCAGTTTTATCTGAGATTGTTGATAAAGTTTATACAATAGAAATAGTTGAAATACTAGGCAAATCTGCTTCAGTTCTTTTATCTGATTTGGGTTATAAAAATATATATTCCAAAATTGGCGATGGATACAAAGGCTGGGAGGAGTATTCACCTTTCGATGCGATAATTGTTACATGTGCTCCATCAGATATTCCTAAACCATTAGAAGAGCAGCTTAAAGAAGGAGGAAAAATGATTATTCCCCTGGGAGGAAGTATTGTTCAGGAATTGATTTTGCTTGAAAAGAAAAATGGAAAGCTTATAAAAAAAGTTGTTGCTCCTGTTCGATTCGTTCCAATGGTTCGGCAAGATGGGAAAAGATATTGATTCTTTAGATTAAACAATTTCTACTTTCCTTTGTCTAAAAAATTATATACTCAAAACTTTAGATAATGAAAATCATAAAACTATCATTAATCCTTATTTTTGGATTAATAATTACTTCTGCATGTAAGCAAAATTCACCTAAACGTGCTGAGAAAGTTCATAATAATATTATCTCCATCGATACTCATACCGACACACCTTTAAATTTCCTTGACGAAGGTTTTGATGTTGGAAAATGGAACGATTTTGGAGAATCCCGATCCAGAGTTGATTTTCCAAGAATGAAAGCCGGCCGGCTGGATGGTGTTTTTATGGCTGTTTTTGTTAGTCAGGGCGAAAGAAATACCGAAGGAAATATAAGAGCAAAAAACAGAGCTTTAGATATTTTTAATGCTTTACATGAAAAAATTTCATTATACCCGGACCAGGCCCAAATAGCATTAAATGCTAAAGACATTTATAATATTAAAAAAAGTGGAAAAAGTACTGTTTACATTGGTTTAGAAAATGGTTACCCCATTGGTAATGATTTAAAGAATATCAAAGAATTTTATGATTTAGGTGCACGATATATTACCTTATGTCATACCAGGAATAACGATATTTGCGATTCATCTACCGATAAAAAAGGAGCGGAGTATAATGGTTTGAGCAGTTTTGGTGAAGATGTTGTGAAAGAAATGAATCGTTTGGGTATGATTATCGATGTTTCTCATATTTCTGATTCCGCGTACTTTGATGTTCTAAAATTGTCAAAAACTCCTGTAATCGCTTCACACTCCAGCGTACGTGCAATATGTGATAATCCCAGAAATTTTTCAGACGAAATGCTTCAGGCTTTAAAAGAAAATAACGGAGTAATTCAGATTTGTATTTTAAGTGATTATGTTAAAACTCCTTTGCCTTATCCTGAAAGAGATTCTGCTTTCAATGTTCTTCGCGAAAGGTATAATCATTTCGACAATTTAACTGATGATCAACGTAAACAAATGCATATAGAATGGGAAGAAACTGATCAAAAATACCCAAAAGAACTTGCAACTGTTTCCGATGTTGTTGATCATATTGATTATGTTGTTAAAACCATAGGTATTGATTACGTGGGTATTGGTACCGATTTAGATGGCGGGGGTGGTGTTACCGGTTGCATTGATGTTAGCGAAATGAAGAATATTACTGTAGAACTTTTAAATCGTGGATATACAAAAAAAGATATTCGAAAAATTTGGGGAGGCAACTTCTTACGTGTCTTTAAAGAAGTTGAAGAAAGAAAAGTTATATAGCTTGGAAACATTCAATACTCTGTCATCAATTTATATTCATTTATCCTTAATCTAAGGATTTCTAACAGCGAAAACAGAATTTTAATAAAATATATAATAATATATTTATAACCAATTCAATTAATTCTTATATTTATTTCAAATTATTAATTGCTTTTTTAACAAACCCTAAACTATACAATTATGAAAAAAATTCTACTTATTTTAGCTGCAGCAGCTTTAATAGCTGTTCCTGTTATCTTTAATTCCTGCGAAGAAGATAATCCTGTATCATGTACTAATTTGTTGAATGATATAACTTCAGCTAGTTTGGATTACATATCTGATCCATCGGCAAATTGTAACGATTATAAAGATGCCCTTAAAGAATATTTAGATAGCGATTGTGACAATTTAGATGATATATACCAATCATCCTATGATAACTTAACTTGCAACTAAAAAAGATATAATTTTCATAAAAAATGCCGAAATTTTTCCGGCATTTTTTTATTACCATAAGCTTAAAATATTTCCAAAATCTCATATTTATTTCCATTAAACTCAAAATTTTCTCCTGCTTTTTTATTCTGAATAGCTTTAAAAATAGGAACCTGAATTGAAATAGCATAAAATTGTTCGTTTCCAAGTTCAATTTTGCCCAAACTCACCGAAACAAACAGTTTTTGCTTATTGGTTATTACAATGCTTCCAAATTCAACTTGTTCAACAATTCTATCAGAATCAATTTTTTGGATTAGCTCCATTTCGTCAAGTGCTTTTTGATATTGCTCGGCAAAAAGATCCCTCTTTCTTAATACCTGCGCCCTGAAAGAATCATATCGGTCTTTAGGCAATCCATATTCATTTGCACTTTGTTGTAATTCTTCCATAGCTTTTTTAGCACTATCGGCTCGTGCTTGCAATAATACCAGGCAAGTATCAATAAGTTTCTTTTTAAGCTTTGTTCTTTCCATTTTTAATATTAACTTTTAAAATTACATGCAAACAGGATTAAATTGCAAATAAAAACAATTATGAGTAAAGATAAAATTATTAGTATAAGAGGTAAGAACAATGCTTTTAGAACCTATATAAAAAACAGCATTTATTTTTTTAGCAATTCCAAAGATATTCTTGTTTCCTGCTTAAAATGACTAATATTGAAATCTTATAATTTTTTGAATAATTATTGCATATTGAATAGTCAGAATATCGAAATATATACCGATGGAAGTTGCAATCCACAATATCAAATAGGGGGGTGGGCTGCTTTAATTTTTTACAACAACGAAAAAGTTGAATTAAAAGGCATTGCAACCAAAACAACTCACAATAGAATGGAAATCACAGCTGTAATTGAATCATTAGAATTTATATTAAAAAAACAAATCGTGTATAATTCAATCAAACTATTTACTGATAGTCAATATATTGTTGGGATTTCTCTCAGAACTAATAAATTAATATCAAAGAACTTTAAAACAAATAGGGGTAATCAAATTCAAAATTATGATTTAGTCATAAAATTAATTGAACTTATGAATTCATTAAATATCGAATTGATAAAAGTTAAAGCACACCAGAAAATGTCAGGAACGCCAAATTATAACCGGGAGGTTGATATCCTTTGCCGAAAATTATTAAGGCAACAAGTGAATGAAAAACCATAAGAATTTTTCTAACTAGAACATTAAAACCCGGTTAAATCCGGGTTTTAATAATTTTTACAATTGTTTTTGTCGTGCTTTCCTTGCATGTTTTGGTTCTTCATGTTTTGCTTTTTTCTCGGCTCTTCTTTCTTTTAAACTTTTTGCCGGAGCCTTTTTCTTTTTACCGTCGTTAATGGTTTTTTCGTGCGACATAAAGATAAATTTTAATTAATACTAAGGATTAACTTACTTGAATACGCAATAAATTTAAATCAGAATATTATAAAATTCAACTTTTTTTATAAAGAAAAAATCTACACATATCTTTTCGCAACTTCTAAAGCAGAATCATAATCGGGTTCAGTTGTAACTTCAGGAACATATTCGACATATCTCACAATATTTTGTTTATCAATTACAATAACTCCACGCGCAAGAAGCCTTAATTCTTCTATTAAAAAACCATATTTTAATGCAAAATCCAAATCTTTATGATCTGATAGGGTAATTAAGTTATTAATCCCCTCGGCACCACAAAAACGGTTTAATGCAAAAGGTAAATCGTTAGAAATTGCCAAAATTACAACATCATTGCTTAATTTTCCGGCTTCTTCATTAAATCGGTGATTCTGTTTTGAACAAACCCCGGTATCTATAGAAGGAAAAACCGAAAGAATTTTTACTTTATTATTGTAATCAGATAATTTCACAGGAGATAAGTTAATGTTTATGACAGTAAAATCAACAGCTTTATCATTAACTTTAGTTTCCCTACCTGCTAAAGTAATATAGTTTCCTTTAAATTTTACCTTGTTATTATTTTTATCCATATTATTTAAATTTGTTAAAATTAAAAAGCCTTACATTTAACAGTTCATGTAAGGCTTTTGTTCATTTATTGTTTTTCCTTTTTTATTTTTTTTGTTGGTTTTATGCGTATTTCATCCTTTTCTTTATCATATTCTACTAATAAGATATCTCCCTGCTTCAATGTTGATTTTATAATTGCTTCAGCCATAGGATCTTCAAGATATTTTTGAATTGCACGTTTTAGAGGGCGGGCTCCAAAATCAGCGTCAAAGCCTTTCTCTGTAACATAATCCTTTGCATCCTGAGTTATTTCAATCTGGTATCCTAAAGCCCTGACACGTTCAAAAAGTCCCTTTAATTCAATATCAATTATTTTATAAATATGATCTTTACTTAAAGAATTAAAGATAACAACATCATCAAGCCTGTTTAAAAATTCGGGAGCAAACGAACGTTTTAGTGCATTTTGTATAACACTTTTTGCATGTTGGCTTGATGAATCTTGTTTTGCACTTGTTGAAAAACCAACACCTTGTCCAAAATCTTTTAATTGGCGACTACCAATATTTGATGTCATTATAATAATGGTATTTCTAAAATCAATTCTTCTTCCTAAACTATCGGTAAGTTGCCCTTCATCAAGTACTTGTAATAATAAATGAAAAATATCAGGATGTGCTTTTTCAATTTCATCAAGCAATACAACCGAATATGGTTTTCTGCGAACTTTCTCAGTTAGCTGCCCGCCTTCTTCGTAACCAATATATCCGGGAGGGGCACCAACCAATCGGGATACAGAAAATTTCTCCATATACTCACTCATATCCATTCGTATCAGGTTATCAACACTATCAAATAAATATAAAGCAAGAATTTTGGCTAGTTGAGTTTTTCCAACACCTGTAGGGCCTAAAAATATAAATGTTCCAATTGGTTTATTCGGATCTTTTAATCCAGCCCTGTTTCTTTGAATTGATTTAACAATTTTTTCAATTGCTTCATCCTGTCCAATAACACTTTTCTTTATTTCGTCACCCATTTTCATTAATCGGGTTCCTTCAGTTTGTGCGATACGTTTTACAGGAACACCGGTCATCATGGCAACTACTTCTGCTACTTCTTCGTCAGAAACAGTTTCTCTGTTTTTAATTAATTCTTTTTCCCAATCTTCTTTTTCTTTTTCAAGGCTGTCAATTAATTTTTTCTCGTTATCCCTAAAATTAGCTGCAGATTCAAAATTCTGGTTCTTAACAGCATTTATCTTTTCGTTTCTAACAATTTCTATTTGTTTTTCCAGTTCAATAATTCTTTTAGGAACAACAATATTTGAAATATGAACTCTTGAACCCGATTCATCTAACGCATCAATTGCTTTATCTGGTAAATTTCTGTCTGAAATATAACGCATAGTTAATTTCACACAAGCTTCAAGAGCTTCTTCGGTATAATTTACATTATGATGATCTTCGTAGCGAGCTTTAATATTATGTAAAATCTCTAATGTTTCTTCAGGTGAAGTGGGATCAACCATTATTTTTTGGAATCTTCTTTCAAGAGCACCATCTTTTTCAATGTGTTGACGATATTCATCAAGAGTTGTTGCACCAATACATTGAATTTCTCCTCGGGCTAAAGCAGGTTTGAGCATATTCGCTGCATCAAGAGAACCTGTAGCTCCACCAGCACCAACTATTGTGTGAATCTCATCAATAAACAATATCACATTTGTTGATTTTGAAAGCTCATTTAATATTGCTTTCATTCTCTCTTCAAACTGGCCACGGTATTTTGTTCCCGCAACTATTGATGCAAGATCTAATGTTATAACACGCTTATCAAACAATACTCTTGAAACTTTCCGTTGAACTATGCGCAATGCCAATCCTTCAACTATAGCAGATTTTCCAACTCCTGGTTCACCAATTAATACAGGGTTGTTCTTCTTTCTCCTGCTTAATATCTGGGCTAATCGTTCTATTTCCTTTTCCCGTCCAACAATTGGATCAAGTGCGTTGTCTTCGGCCGCTTTGGTTAAATCAATACCAAAATTATCTAAAACAGGCGTATCCGACTTTGGTTTTTGTCCTTGTTGTGAAGGATTTTTACTGCCACCAAAAGGTATCTCATTTTCTTCGTCTTCATAATCACTCTTAGCTTCGGGCTGTTTATTTTCCATTTCTGAGCGAATAGCATGATAATCAATATGGTGTTCTTCAAGAATCTGTGTTACTAAACTATTTTCATCTTTTAGAATAGCTAATAATAAATGTCCCGTGTTTATTGTTGAGCTATTAAACGATTTAGCTTCTAAATAAACTAGCTTTAAAGCTCTTTCAGCAGTTTTAAATAAAGGAATATTATCAGTATCAGGTAATTTGAAATTTTCTTCAGAACGAATTCTTCGTTCTATTGTTGTTTTCAAATTAGTTAAGTCAATATTTAAATTCTCAAGAATATTTATAGCTAATCCTTCTCCTTCGCGCAATATTCCTAAAAACAAGTGTTCTGTCCCAATGTAGGCATTACCTAAACGAACAGCTTCTTCTTTACTAAATGTTAAAACGTCTTTTATTCTTTGAGAAAATTTAGCATCCATAAATATAAAATATCAAAATAAATTAGAGTTCACAAAAATAACTATCTATTGATAAAATTAAAAAATAAATACGACAATATTTAGTTAATATATGATACAAGTTAGCATTATTTTTTCACATCCTAAAACAAACTAAATATCAACTTGTTCAGAATTGTTAATAATGATTGAAAATATCTGTAAAATCAACCTGTTTGTTTTAAACAAAAACATGTTGATAAAACATGTTTCTTAAAAGTTTTTTATTCATTTTTATCTGCCTATTTTTCGTAATTTTGTATGAATTTTAAAAAAGGATGATATTTTAAACTTTAAATAAAATGATTGAAGGCGAAAGAATATTAAAAGTAAATATTGAAGAGGAAATGAAAACAGCCTACATTGATTATTCAATGTCGGTTATTGTATCCAGGGCATTACCAGATGTAAGAGACGGGTTAAAACCTGTGCATCGAAGAGTATTATTTGGTATGTCGGAATTAGGTGTAATGTCAAACAAGCCATATAAGAAATCTGCCAGAATAGTCGGAGAGGTTTTGGGTAAATTTCACCCGCATGGTGATTCATCTGTTTATGAAGCAATGGTAAGAATGGCCCAACCATGGTCATTAAGATACCCTCTTGTAGATGGTCAGGGAAACTTTGGATCTGTTGATGGGGATAGCCCTGCAGCTATGCGTTATACAGAAGCCCGTATGCAAAAAATTACCGAAGAAACACTTCGGGACATTGAGAAAAATACAGTTGATTTTCAATTAAATTTTGATGATACTATTGAAGAACCAACAGTTTTACCAACACGTATTCCAACATTACTGGTAAATGGTACTTCAGGAATAGCAGTGGGTATGGCTACAAATATGGCTCCTCATAATTTAACCGATACGATTAATGCAATCGTTGCATATATCGATGATAATAATATTGATATTCAGAATCTTATAGATATAATAAAAGCTCCTGATTTCCCTACGGGTGGAATTATTTACGGCTTACAGGGATTTAAAGATGCATATGAAACAGGAAGAGGGAGAATACTTATTCGTTCAAAAGTAGAAATAGAAACAGAAGCAAATGGCAGGGAACGAATAATAGTTACTGAAATTCCTTACATGGTAAATAAAGCTGAGTTAATTAAAAAAACAGCCGAACTTGTTAACGAAAAGAAAATTGACGGAATTACCAATATTAATGATGAATCTGATAGAACTGGAATGCGCATAGTATATGATATCCGAAGAGATACTATGGCAAATGTTGTATTAAACAAATTATTTAAATACACCCAATTACAAACAAGCTTTAATGTTAATAGTATTGCCTTGGTTAAAGGCCGCCCTAAAGTATTAAATTTAAAACAATTAATAGAATATTTTGTTGCTCATAGGCATGAAGTTGTTATTCGTAGAACTCATTATGAATTAGAACAAGCAGAGAAAAAAGCACATATTCTTGAGGGTTTACTTATAGCTCTCGATCATCTTGATGAAGTTATTAGCCTTATTAGGGCTTCAAAAACACCCGAAGAAGCCAAAGATGGATTAATGATGAAATTTGAACTATCTGAGATTCAGGCAAAGGCAATTCTCGACATGCGTCTTCAAAAACTTACCGGGCTTGAAAGAGAAAAAATAAAAGAAGAATATGCTGAACTGCAAAAATTAATTGCCTACTTAAAAACAATTCTCGAAGATATAGTCCTTCGTATGAAAATTATTAAAGACGAATTGCTTGAAATTAAAGATCATTTTGGTGATGACCGAAGGACAGAAATTGTACCTGACGAAGGTGAATTTAATCCTGAAGATTTCTATGTCGATGAAGACATGGTTGTTACAATTTCTCATTTAGGCTACATAAAAAGAACTCCGGTTACTGAATTCAGGACTCAAAACAGGGGTGGAGTCGGAGCCAAAGGAAGTACAACCAGAGATGAAGATTTTCTGGAACACATGTTTATTGCATCAATGCATAATACCATGTTGTTTTTTACAGAAAAAGGAAGATGCTTTTGGTTAAAGGTTTATGAAATACCTGAAGGAGCAAAAAACTCAAAAGGCAGAGCAATACAGAATATTATTCATATTGAGCCTGATGATAAAGTTAAAGCATATATTAATGTTAAAAATCTTACTGATAAAGAATATTTAGAAAACAATTTTATTGTAATGTGCACCAAAAAAGGAATAATTAAAAAAACATCATTAAAAGAGTATTCAAGACCTCGTCAAAATGGTGTTAATGCTATTACAATAAAAGAAGATGACCATTTATTGCAAGCTAAATTAACTAATGGTAAAAGTGATATTATTTTAGCTACCCGCGAAGGAAAAGCAGTTCGTTTTAACGAAAGTAAAGTTAGATCAATTGGCAGGACAGGAGCAGGAGTAAGAGGGATAACACTTAGTAAACCGGATGACGAAGTTGTAGGTATGGTTTACGTTGAGGCGATTGATAATGAAATACTTGTGGTGTCTGAAAACGGTTACGGAAAACGTTCTAATATTGAAGACTATCGAATTACCAACAGGGGAGGAAAAGGTGTTAAAACAATTAATATTACTGAAAAAACAGGAAAATTAATTGTTTTAACACCTTTTCCCGATACAGTAGATCTCATGATTATTAACCGATCAGGTTTAACTCTCAGAATAGCTGTTTCCAATTTAAGAGTAAGCGGAAGAGCGACACAGGGAGTAAGATTAATAAATCTTAAAAACAATGATTCAATTGCTGCTGTAGCTCAAATTGAAAAAACAGATGATGATATTGAAATTACTGAAACTGATATTGAACCAAGTGAAGAATAATTAAATTTATTTATTATTTTGGCATGAAATTTTATTATCCTATTTTTGAAAAAATTTTTTAATAATAAAAAACCTTAACAAAAATGAAAAAATATTTTTTAGTAACATCTATAGTTGTTTTAACAACTGTATTTACTCTAAACAGTGTTTACGCACAAAAAAAATATGTGAATAAAGCATTTACATGGGCCCAGCAAGGAGAAAAACTTGATACTGCATTAAAAGCATTAAATGTTGCAGCTGAAGAAGCAACAACAAAAGATTGGGCTAAAACTTATTATACATATGGAGTTTTGTATCAAGCAATTGGTAATTCTCAGGATGAACAATTTAAAAACCTTGTTGAATATCCTTTTATAAAAGCTTTTGATAGTTATAAAAAAGCATATTATATGAAGGATGGTTCGAGCTTTAAGACAACTATTGATGCCAGCTTAATTTCATTATCAAATGCAATTATAAATAAAGGAATTGAAGCATATAACGAAAATGATTTTTCAAATGCTTTTAAATATTTTGAAAAAGCTATAGAAGTAAATCAAATGCCTATTTTTGGGGGAGTAGTAGATACTGCAATAATTTATAATACAGCATTAATGGCTTATAGATACCAGAATTGGGACGGGGCTATAAAATATTTTAATGAAGCTATAAAATATAATTTTGGTAAAGGTGATACATATGCAATCACTGCTGAATGTTATAAAAGTAAAGGTGATACAATTAATTATTTAAATTTATTGAAGACTGGGTATGAAAAATACCCGTCAAATCAGGGATTATTAGGAGGTATAATTAATTATTATTTATTAGAATCAAATAATCCTGATCAGGCTTTTGAATATTTAAAATTAGCAAGAGAAAATGATCCCAATAATCCACAATTTTATACTGCAGAAGCTCATTTATATGACAAAACTGGTAATAAAGAAGAAGCTAAATTAAAATATTTAAAAGCAATTGAGTTAGATCCTAATTTCTTTGAAGCTTATTATAATTTAGGAGTATTGTATTTTAACGAAGGTGTTGAATTAACAGATATTGCTAATCAAATAAAAGATAACAAAAAATACGAAGAAGCTAAACTTGTTGCTGATAAAAAATTTGAAGAAGCAATACCATATATCGAAAAATCTTTCGAGTTACATCCTGACGATATGAGTATTGCAAATACTTTAAAAACGTTATATTATCGATTAAAAATGACAGAAAAATATGATAAAATAATGGAAATATTAAATAAATAATATTTTTATATAGGGGGGAGTTCATTTAAGCTTCCCCATATTTTAGTATAATTTATTTAACATAATATTAATTATATGACTTTATGAATTAAATACAATCTAATATTCAATAAATTACAAATTATATTTTCTGGGTAATTTTTAGATTTAATTTTAATTGAAATTATATTGTCTAATATTTTATAATTTTAATATTTTCAATATTTTTGTGACAAATTGCGAGAATAGCTCAGTTGGTAGAGCGTCAGCTTCCCAAGCTGAAGGTCGCGGGTTCGAGACCCGTTTCTCGCTCTTTTTTATTCCAAACTTCTATTTTTTTTCTTTTCTGATTGAATTTTCTTTTCATTTAAACGTTTTTCAACAGATATTTTAGAAGGTTTTGTTTTTAACCTTTTTTTAGGCTTTTTAATTGCTTTTTCTATTAATTCAAAAAATAATTCAATTACTTTCTTTTTATTTCCCAGTTGTGTTCGTTCTGAATCTGAAGTTATAATTAGAATTTCCTCATTTGAAATCCTGTTTTTTAATTTTAATTTAATCCTATCTTTCTCATCTTTATTTAGTTCTAGTGATTTATCTATATTGAATCGCAACTCAACTTTTGTTGAAACTTTATTTACATTTTGACCTCCACTCCCACTACTTCTTGATGCTTTAAATGCTAACTCTTTAATTAATTGTTCTTTATTCATCCTATTTAATTTTAAAAAGAAAGGTATGTTAACAGCATAAAAAAAGGGCTAAAAGCCCTTTTAGTTTCTTCATATTTCATATTTAACTGAAATATATATCAAGAAAATCAATAAATTCTTCAATACTTGCTACAAAATCTTCAAAATATGGTTGTGCAGGTTCTGAACTTCCATCACTGAATACTAATACAACTGTAACAGGAAAATCACTTTCTGAAGCTGAATCATATTCTAACTCAATATCTGCAACGAGTGCACCATCTTTAGTTATTTTTGCATCAATCTCATCATTAATAGCACCTATTAATTCTTCTGTTGTTGTATATGGTGATGTTCCTGCTTCAATTTCTTGAATTATTGTTATTATATTTGAAACATTAACACTTGCAGACACTTTAATTTCTCTGTATTGTACATAACCGCTTATTTTTTTAGGAGTTTCTTTTGTAGCATCTGTAAATGTAGCATCAACGCCTACAGAGAAAATTTTTGTAGTATTTAACAGAATTGAGAAATTTGCTTCAGCAGATGTTTCTCCCATCGCTAAATTACCACTAAACGTGAATGGGTTTAAATAAACACTAATATCAAGATCTTCGGGTGAGCCATCTGTTGCCCATGTTGCACTTAATGTAATCTCGGCAAGTTTTAAACTACCAATATATAAATCTGCAGAAATAGCCGTTGGTTGATAATATTCATCATAATCATCAACAAATAGCTGTTCTTCATAATTATAGATAGTTAAAGTTGCATCATTAACACCCATGTTGTTCGTGTCTGATGGGAATATAAGTATAATTCTATCCGTTTGTATATCTGACGGATTCCAAAGTCCTTGTTCATTATCCCAGGTATATGTACCTGTCCATTCACTAAATACAAATTCATTTACTTCGTAAGCAGATTTTGTTTTATTGGTTTTAATAAATGGAATAAGATATTCTTCTATATTTGGTAATACAGAAGTTCTGGTATTCGACTCGTAAACTGCAAAAGGATCATCCATGCTATTTAAAGCCTGCATAGCTTTAAAACCATCAGAATTGAGCATTTCGTCCATATCGGCAACCATTTCATCATCCATATTATTTAATGCCGTTTTTGCGCTTTCCGGTGATAATGGTTCTTTTTCATCATCACTACATGCAAAGAAAAATACTGATAAAACCATCAGCATCATTGCAAATAATTTTTTTGTGTTTTTCATAATTTTTTATTGTTTTGGTTAGTAAAATTTATTTTCGATTATACGATAATAAGATGTAAAAATTTAATAAATAGTTTCAAAGATATTTATAATATATTTTTTTTTAACACAATCTTTATACGACTGGTTATTAATTTCAGTTACACTTAGATAATCTTAATTTCTTTCATGTTAATCAATATTTATGCCAAAAAAATAAGCGAATAACAGTCCGCTTATTTATTATAATTTAATCATATAACAACTTATCATTTACTTTGTTCTTTTAACTTAGACATATTAATTGAGCTATATAACCTGAAAGCATCTTCTTTGTTAAAATTACCTGTGCAGCTAATACAAAACAACTCTTTTTCAGATAGAACCATCATAAAAATTTCACGAATACTATTTTTCTCATCTTTCACATAAATTGAAACCTGATTATTGGTTTCGGTAACCTGTGTTAAAAGAACAAACTTATTGCCTGGTATTTTTTGAATAAAGTTTGTTTTTAAATCATCTAATTTTATTGATTTCTCGTTTTCTTCGAATAACAGGACTTTAAAAACATCAATTTTATCGAGCAAATCGGTTTGGTTTGGAGCATTTTCATTTGCTGAAGAAAGAAAAATTCTTAAAAGTACCGGTGGTAAGTGAAATACAACAAACCCTTCCTGTGCTTCATATTCTTCAAACATGTCTTTTTCTTTAAATCCAATCCTGTTTTCTTTTACGCAGGAAAACAGGAACAAGGTGAAAGCTACAATCAATAAACACTGTTTTTTCATCGTTTTTATTTTTTATCAATTTCTTCAAGATGTTCTAAACCATCAATTTTCATGGATTTTGATAGTTTTGAAATGTTTTTTAAATCAATATTGCCCTGAATACTAATTAACGCATTTTCATTCGCACCTCCTGCAATTAAAAGTAACTCAATTATTTTACCATTTTTTTCATTTACCAGAAATTTAATATCCTGGTCTTTTTCTTTAATAACCATTAATTCTTTGTATTGGTCCTTTGGCAATTTATCAATAATTTCCTTGAAGAAATTAATATTTCCAGAATAAGTTTCGTCAGTAGCAAGAATTTTTATTGCTTTTAGATTCTTAATTAATTCATCAAATTCAGGATCCTCGCTTTCAACATCAGAAAACATACTAAACATATAACTGGTAATATAAACTGATGTAAAACCCTCTTTCCCGCTGTATTTATCGAACAACTGATCAACAGGTGTATTCTGTGCATTTAATACTCCGGAGAAGAGAAAAATGCTGATTAAAAAAAATAGATTTTTCATTTTATTTATTTTTTATGTATTTGTTTACTACTTCAATTGATTTTACTGGTTTAAGTTCATTCAAGCCTTTGTCGAAATTTTCAATTAGTTTTAAATCTTTAGTCCCCTTTTCAAAAGAATTCAAATTTTCAATATGATTAGTTCCCTTATTCAGTTTCTCTGATACAAATAACAAAGCTTTTTTTGCTTCAATATAGGCTAATTCAGGATTATTATAGGTATCGGTAAATTGGATTTGATTTTTTTTAGTGAATAATTCATGTTTGAAAATACTTACTGATACCATTGCTATGATTAAACTTGCAGCAATAGCCAAAGTGATTCTGTATAATGTTTTGTTTTTTAATGATTTATATTTATTGTGATTTTCATATTCTTCAATATTTTTCCATATTGGTTCAGACAAATCTTCTATTGAAGATTGATTTTCCCTTTCTTTTATTAGAAATGTAAAAAACTCTTTATCTGAAATAAACTCAGAATCAATGTTTTTACCAGAAAAATATTCAATAAGAATACCTTCCTCTTCTAAATTTGTTTCCCCTTTATAATATTTCTCTAATAGAGTTTTTATTTCCGGCTTTTTCATGATTGTAATAGGTATTCATTAGTACTTCTTTTACTTTTTTTCTTGCCCTTGACAAAGAAACCCTGATTGTATTGATATTCATATTCAGAATTTCTGCTATTTCTTCGTAATCATAACCTTGAATATCTCTTAATTGCATAATTGTTTTTTGAGGTTCTTCAAGTTGATCTATAATTTTTTTTGCCCTGTTTGCTGCTGATATTATATCCTGTTCCTTTTCAATTAGCGTATCATCATTATAATTATTCTCAAGCTTGTTTTGAATAGATGTATTTATAAGGATTGTTTTTTTTAACTTGATTTTATCGAGACATAAATTACGGGTCATTTTCATAGCCAGTGCTTCTATACTGTTATATTTTTCAAGCTCACCTCGCATATTCCATAATTTAATATATATTTCCTGAATAGCATCTTTAGCTTCATCTACATCATTTAAGAACTTTAACGCAAAAGCATTCAGTTTTCGATTAAGAGGTATTACGCGTATTTTAAAAGCTTCAGTATCCATTCAGTTAAAAATCAGACCAATGAAAAATACAAATAAATTTAGAAAAAAGGGAGATTTTACTCCCTTTTCTAATCGACATCACTTAATTTATCCATATGTTCAAAACCCGAAATCTTTACAGATTTTGAAAGCTGAGCCATATCTTTCAAATTGATTTTACCTTTAATGCTAATCACGGCATTGTCATCATTTCCCCCTGCAATTAACAATAATTCTTCTATTATATTATCGTTATACTTTGCATAGAATATTACATCCTGGTCTGATTCTTTTACTTTCATTAACTCTTTGTACGAATTTACATTAACCTGAGAGATTATTTCTTTATAGAAATTAACGTTTTTAATTGAATCGCTTTCCATTGCAATTATCCTGATGTTTTCAATCATATTTTTCATTTTTTGAAGATCTTCATCATCTTCAATTGCAATGGCAATATCGAAAAGATTTTTGTTAATCAGAACGGTTGTAAAACCACTTTTACCCTGGTATTTTTGAATCAGGTTATCTACAAAGTCCTGAGCGTTTAAAATAACCGGGAACAATGCTATTAGCGATATTAATACTATTTTTTTCATAATTTTTACTTTTTAAAATGTTATTGAATAATAATTAATTAAGCTTAATTCAAAAACAAGACGAATGAAAAATAAAAACATTACAAGAAAAAAATAACAATACATTAAAAATGCATAAAAGATTTTTTATGAAAAGTGTTTAACCAGGCTTTTTAAAAGATCTTCAGGTGCTTTTCTGGGGCGACGGGTTTTTTCATCAACAAAAACCAGGGTGGTTGTACCTTCGTTTAGGAGTTCGTTGTTTTGATTAAAAATCTGGTAATAAAAAGTAATTCTGGCCAACGGAAGCTCTTTTAAAACGGTTTTAACAGTAAGTAAATCATCGTACTTAGCCGGTTTAAAATATTTAATATCTAAAGACAATACAGGGAGCATAATACCCATTTCTTCAATTTTGCTGTATGGAAAATTAAATTCCCTCATTAATTCTGTTCTACCCACTTCAAAATATAAAGGATACACACCATAATATACGTATCCCATTTTATCTGTTTCGCCATACCTAACACGAATTTTTGTTTCAGAACAATACATAATACGATTAATTATTGAATATTTTAATAGAATTTCATTATTCAAATCTATTAAAATATGTAATTAATACATGATATATTGTTCATTTTTTAGAAAACCAGAAAATGAAAAAAGGAATATAAAAATTATAAAACTTATTTTCAGGTGATTAGGTTTTTTAAAATTGATTTTATTAAAAAAACTTTTGATTTAAAAAATAAGATATTATTTTTGCAATCCGATTTGATTCAGTAGCTCAGCAGGTAGAGCACATCCCTTTTAAGGATGGGGTCCTGGGTTCGAGCCCCAGCTGGATCACGTAAAAGAGCCTGATAAAAAGTCAGGTTTTTTTATTTTATAAAGTACAGATAACTTTAAATCTGAAGTTATCTGTACTTTATAAAAAAATGTTAAATAAAGTTTATATATCCATGTTTATATTATTGAAATACAAAGCATTATTATTATCTTTAAAATATAAATTTAAAGGATAAGGTATTTTATATAAATTTATTTTGGATATACTAATTAAGATATTACATTTGCAAGCGAAATTAAAAAGGATTCAGTAGCTCAGCAGGTAGAGCACATCCCTTTTAAGGATGGGGTCCTGGGTTCGAGCCCCAGCTGGATCACTAAAAAACCGGAAAAATTCTTCCGGTTTTTTAGTTTTAGCTCCTTATTTTAAGAATTTCCCTATTTATTTTTTTTACAAACCCCGGTCCTTCATATATAAAACCAGTATATACCTGAATTAAGGTTGCTCCTGCTTTAATTTTCTCTAATGCGTCATCTACACTCATAATTCCGCCTACCCCAATGATTGGAATTGAACCTGCAGATTTTTCATTTAAATACCGAATAATTTCTGTTGATCGCTTGGCCAAAGGTTTACCACTTAATCCCCCGTTTGCAATTTTATCAATTGTTTGTTTATCAGTAATTAAGCCTTCTCTCGAGATTGTTGTATTCGTTGCAACAATACCATCAATTCTTGTGATTTTAAAAGTTTCAATAATATCATCAAGCTGATCGTTGGTTAAGTCAGGAGATATTTTCAATAAAATTGGTTTAAATAATGCTTTTGTATTGCGTATTGCTGTAAGTTTATTTAGTATAGTTATTGTTGAATCTTTACCCTGTAATTTATGTAAATCTTTAATATTAGGACAGCTTAAGTTAACTACAAAATAATCAACATATTCATATAATTTTTCGAAGCAAATAACATAATCATCAATTGCATTATCATTTGCAGTATTGGTATTTTTACCAATATTTCCTCCTATAATTGTCTTATGCTTTTTATTTTTTAATTGGTTTACGGCACATTCAACACCTTTATTATTAAATCCCATTCTATTTATCAGCCCGTTATCTTTTGGTATTCTGAATGATCTGGGTTTTGGATTACCTGGTTGTGGTTTGGGAGTAACTGTACCTATTTCAATAAAAGAAAAGCCAAAACTAGAAAATTGATTATAAATCTCTGCGTTTTTATCAAAACCTGCTGCAAAACCAACAGGATTCTTAAATTCCATTCCTAAAAATTGTGTTTTTAATCGATTATTATTTATTGTAAAAGACTTTCTTACAATATATTCTACACCAGGAATTTTAAATCCTATTTTTAAAAAGTTTACAATTAAACTATGAATTGTTTCAGGTGGAAAGAAGAATAATAGTGGGCGGATAATAATTTTATACATATAATTTTCTGGCAAAGATAGTACAGAAAAATAAATTTTTATTGTGGTTTATATTCTTTAAAAGAAGAATCTGTATAAAAAATTACAATTCGTTCAATTTTCCGGGGTGAATCATCCTTTTCATTTATTTCTTGTTCAGGCTGAGTTATATGATTATGGTTATTTGCAAAAGTTTGAATAACCGATTCTCGCGGGGGAATTTTTGCTGTATTATTTTGATTTTGGCTAAATAAATCAGGTTGATTATTACTCATATTTCCTTTTCCTGTAATGAGCCATTGGGCATTAATATCGGGATAGGCAATAAGCATCTTTTCAATAAAATCAAAGCTTGGTTTATTTCTTCCGGATAATATATGCGATATGCTTGATCTTTGAACACCAATAACATCAGCAAACCGGGTTGACGTTAAGTCATTTTCTTTTAAAAATTGGATTATTCTGTTTTTCATGCCAACGACTAAATAATTACAAATGTAAATATAATTTATTTTACAAGTGTAACTTTATTTGGTTTTCATGAATTTACATATGTAATTTAATTAAGATGTGTTTAGAATTTAAATTACTCGAAACTACATTAAAATATCACTTTTGTCCGGTAAAAATTGTAACCAATGAAAATGTCGCAACTAAGTTGCTTCGCTAATTTCATAATATATTTATCTACGAAGATGTAGTAACTACGTTGCTGGCGTAAATACTGCATAGCAGCCTGCCGCTGGCCGGGTAAAATCTTTGTAGAATTAATTAAAATGAAACATCTTGGTGGTAAAATCCAAGAAAAGGTTTAATATTATTCATATTACAAGGTTTAGTAAACCGGACACCAATGTTAAAATATCATTTAATACCATCTAAAACCGATCCTTTTACGTAAAAAATAAGATTGGAAATCATTAATATTGAACTTATTAGGTTTTTAAAAGTGATTAGGCGTATTATTGCTGTCTAAATACAATATTAAGGCTGATTCCTAGTGTAAATCAATACAAACAAATTGTTTTAACTTTTATAATTCTTATTTATCAGAAATAGAATAGTGTATATTATTGATATTTATTAAACCATTTATTTATAAGTATTTACAAAATGGTAAATATTGATTTTGTAATGCAATTGTTCTGATAAGCCCCGATCAACTTAATCATTTACTTTAATATATATTTTTAAATTAATGAATATTAGTTAGTTAATATGTCTTTTTATTAAAATTTTGATTACTTATTTTTATTTTAGGTTGTTTTATTAGTATATTACTTCATTTAATGATTATAATATACTGATATAATGAATATTATAATTTTATAGAATATTCATTCGGTTGCATGCCGTAAGTGATTGTATTTGTAAACAAAATAATGTATGAAGTTTAATTACTTATGTAATATGTTGGATAGTTTTAGTTGTTTACATTTGTGTACGTAAGTATAATTCACATATGTAACCTTGAATTTGTATTTATGCAATGGTGTTGAATTAATTATATGAAATTTTATTTTAGAATTTATGTTCATGAGAATCGAATATTCATTTCGGAGTTTAAATATGGCTTGAAATAATTTATTCCTGAGAAGAAATAAATATTAAACTTATCACCTATTTTATATTCTAAATCAATAATCGTTTTATTAAATTTATGAAATTTAAAGTCAAATTTATATGAAAAAGATTGCATTCCATTGGCAGGTCTTAATTGGATTGATTACAGGCATTCTATTCGGAGTATTTTTAAAGGAATATGTACCTTATATATCGTGGATGGGTGTTTTATTTCTTCGTGGTTTAAGAATGATAATCATACCTTTGGTATTAACTTCAATCATTTCAGGAATAGCAAATATTGGAAATGCCCGTAATTTTGGAAGACTTGGCTTAAAAACAATGTTTTATTACACAACAACCAGTTTATTAGCCATTTTAACCGGGTTATTCTTAGTAAATCAATTCAAACCCGGGGTTAATGCAGATCTCGGTTTAATAAAAAAAGTTGATGGGCTAGATTTGATGCAGGATTCATTTGGTGGAACGTTAATTAAAATAATACCTACAAATATTTTTGAAGCTTTTTCTAATGGTGACATGTTGCCTATAATATTTTTTGCTCTTCTATTTGGTTTTTTTATTACGCAAACGAGTAAAAAATCATCAGTTTTTATGACTGATTTATTCAATTCTTTCTTTGAAGTAATGATGAAAATAACCATGTTTGTTATCAAGTTTACACCAATTGGAATTTTAGGAATTGTTTCAAAGGCTATTTCAGAGGCCCCTTCGATAACAGAATTTGCAGGCAGAATGGGTATTTATATGTTAACTGTTTTAGTTGGTTTATTTATTCATGCCATGATTACATTACCTGTACTTGTCAAAGCGTTTGGAAGAGTAAATCCATTCTGGCATTTAAAAAACATGCTTACCCCTTTGATTACAGCATTTTCGACAGCATCATCAAGCGCTACACTTCCCTTAACAATGAATGCTGTTGAATTTAAAAGCGGGGTTTCAAATAAAATTACAAGCTTCACTCTTCCACTTGGAGCGACTGTAAACATGGATGGAACAGCACTTTATGAATGCGTTGCAGCACTATTTATTGCTCAGGCTTATGGTGTAGAATTAACTATTGCACAACAAGCAATTGTTGTATTTACAGCATTATTAGCATCAATTGGTGCAGCAGGAATACCCATGGCAGGACTGGTAATGATTTCAATCATTCTTTCGGCTGTAGGTTTACCTCTTGAAGGGGTGGGCTTAATTTTAGCCGTTGATCCATTGCTTGATATGTTCAGAACTACAGTAAATGTTTATAGTGATTCTTGTGGTGCAGTAATTATCGCTAAGTCTGAAGGAGAAATTTTAAATGATAAAACAAATTAAATATGAATATCCTGGGTAATATAATTTGGCTTGTATTTGGTGGTATTATAATTGCTATCGAATATTTTATAAGTAGTTTCATCTTAATCGTGACAATTATTGGTATTCCTTTTGGAATTCAGACATTTAAGTTAGGAATACTTGCATTATGGCCATTTGGGAAAACAACTGTTCAAAGTAATCGCTCCGGAGGATGTTTATATATTATTTTTAATATTCTGTGGATTTTTGTCGGCGGTATATGGATTGCCTTATCGCATCTTATTTTTGGAATTGTTTTGCTGATAACGATTATTGGTATTCCCTTTGGCTTACAGCATTTTAAACTCGCTGCTTTAGCTCTTACTCCTTTTGGAAGAGATATTACAGATAAAAAATGACATGGATTTTTTAGTATTCTCTTTTGGGATAGTTTGTAATTTCTCTTATCTCAGAATAAAGGGGTTTTAACTGCTTATACATTTTCAAATAAACGTTATTAAAAAGTTTTTTATAAATATCCCTGTTTTCTGGCATAGGTAAGTAAACTTCACTGACTCTACACATATTTTTAATTGCGGCATCAAAGTCGGGATAAAGTTTTAACCCAACAGTACAATTTATAGCAGCCCCAAGAGCTGATGTTTCGTAAGTATGTGGCTTTTCTACAGGGATATCAAAAATATCAGCAGTCATTTGTAAAGCATTTTTACTTTGAGAACCTCCTCCTGACACACGAAGTTTTTGAATTTTTACACCTGTTTTATTCTCTGTTCGAATAGCGCCATCCTTTAAAGCATAAGTAAGTCCTTCAAGTATAGAACGATATAAATGAGCTCGTGTATGAACATCGCCAAAGCCAATAACTGCACCTTTTGCTTCAATTCCGGGAATTTTTACACCTGGCGACCAATACGGTTGTAAAGTTAGACCCATAGAACCAGGAGTAATTTTTTCGATCATTTCATCAAAAAGCTCTTCAGGTAATTTTCCTAATTGCTTTGATAATTCAACTTCTTTATGTCCAAATTCATTCTTAAACCATTTAATCATCCAATATCCCCTGTAAATCATTACTTCAGTATTGAAATGGTCAGGGATAGCGCTCGGATAAGATGGAAAAAATGGAATTACTTCAACATACTTATTATTAACTGTTTCAATGGTTGCAGTTGTACCATAACTTAAACATGCTATTTCGGGTGTTGAACAACCCGAACCCAATACCTCGCATGCTTTATCGGCTGCAGCAGCAATTACAGGTAAACCTTCAGGAAATCCCGTTTGTTCCGAAGCTAATTTTGTAATATTTCCCAGCAACTCCGAAGGTTTAACTAAATCAACCAATTTATCACGTTCTACAGGGAATAACTTTGAATTAACATCTCCTTTTTTTGACCATTGATGTTTTTTATAATCAAACGGCATATAACCCACCGTACTACCAACAGAATCAATATATTTTCCAACTAAACGATAGTTAAAAAATGCCGAAAGGAAAACATATTTATGTGTTTTTTCCCATATTTCAGGTTGATTTTGTCGAATCCAGTTGGATTCACCATCTTTAATCGCATGAGCCAGAGACTCGTACATATTAATTATTTGCAAACCTTTTTTTACAATTCCTTTGGGCCAATTGTCGATTCTCGCTTTGCGCTGATCGAGCCAAATAATTGCAGGGCGTAATGGCTTTCCATCTTTATCAAGGTTAACAACTGTTCCTCGTTGAGAAGTAATTGATAACCCTTTTATTTGTGAAATATCAATATTTGATTTCTTTACCAATCTTTGAGTAGTCTTGCAAAGCATATCCCATAAATAATCTGCATCTTGTTCGGCATATCCCGGCTGATCAGAAAAATAAGGTTCAATCTCTGTTTTTTCAATTTCGCAAATATTTCCATGTAAATCGATAATAACTGCTCGAATTGATTGTGTTCCTGCATCAACTACTGCAACATATTTTTTAGTATTGTTCATTATTAGCAATTTAGGGTTTTAATCCCAATGTATTTCCGGGATTCATGATACCATTTGGATCAAGTTGATTTTTAATTGCCTGCATCAATTTTAGTGCTTCACTTCCTATTTCTTTTTCCATCCAGGGAGCAAGAGTTTTACCAACACCATGATGATGTGATAAAGAACCTTTATGAGTTTGAATGGTTTCAATTATTCCTTTATGATATTCATGATAATCGTTGAGCTCATTCCCCTTTTGCATAGGACTGAGAAAGGTAAAATATAAATTAGCTCCATTTTCGTAAACATGAGAAATATGAACCATTACAACAGTTTTTTTCCTACTTTTCAGGTAATTACGAACCGCATTCCATAAAGGAATAAGATTATCCCACATAACCGCTGTTTCCAGTGTATCAGTCATTATTCCCAAATCCATTAATGGATCGCGTAAGTATGCACTTGAATATTGCTGTTCGAGCCATTTTTTTGTAGGACCAGCGCCAATAAAAAAAGCACCCTGGGTTTTTGTTATTTCTTTTATTGATTTAATCACTTGATTTACATACCGTTTACTACCATCAACTGCAACAAACATCAAACAACGGTTTCCGGATTTATATCCAAGTAAATTTAAAAACTTATCAGCAAAAGTGTTATCAAAGTTTTTTGATTTAAAAGCTATTTCGGATTCTTCCGGGTCGGAAATGCGGAATAAATGAGGAAGTCCTATCCCACTTTGCATTGCTATACGCATAGCATTTACAGCAGAATCAAAGTTTTTAAAAATAAATGATGCATATTTTGTATTTTCAGGTTTGTGCTTATGGATTTTCATTGTTACCCGAGTAATAACCCCCAAAGTACCTTCAGAACCAATAAAAATCGGATGCAAATCCCAGCCCTGGGCACTTGCAGGATAAGTTTTGGTTTCAATTATCCCGGATGGAGTTATTACTTTTAATGATAAAACCATATGCTCAATTTTACCATAGCCTGTAGAAGCCTGTCCTGCTCCTTTTGCTGCTACCCAGCCACCAACAGTAGAATATTCAAATGATTGAGGAAAGTGACCACAGGTAAAACCTTCGCCAAAATTGTTTAAATAATTTTCAAATGCTGGTCCAAACATACCTGATTGAACTGTTGATGTTGAATTTATAGTATTAACTTCCAGAACTTTATTAAGATGTTTAGTTAAATCAAGACTAATTCCTTTATTTGGAGTTTCTACACCACAAGTTACTGAAGAACGACCACCAACTGGAGTTATAGCAATCTTATTTATATTACAAACTTCCAGAATCTGAATAATATCTTCTTCGGAACGAGGATATATCACTAAATCGGGAGGTGATAGTATCTCTCCTTTTCTGAGTTTCAGTAATTCTGCATAGAATTTACCATGAGCATGAGATGCTCTCGAAAAATCATCATCTTTAATATTCTCTGAACCAACAATCTCAGCCAACTTTTTAATTATTGACTTTTCTAGTTGACATTGACTACCAAGTTTTACCTCCTGATTTCCAAAGAGATGCTTAACTTGTAAATCTGGCTCAGCATATCCGAATTTTTCTTTAATAATTTTAAAAGTACCCGAATCAATTGGTGTTTCACGTTTATCACCCCATTTGAAAATATCCCGATAGGTATTCATATTTTATTATTTTTAGTAAGACCCGGTAAATTATTCAGGTAAATTAAAAATTTTCATCACTTTATCAATTTCTTCCCGTGTTTTCTGGTTATCCCATTTTAAATTTTCTTTAACAGTTTTTACAACTAAATCAAAAGTTTCATCACCCGGATAACCCAATGTTCCTATACCAGTTCTTCGGAAAAAAATATCTGACAATGTATAAGCCATTTCTTTTTTTATAACATAAACAACTTCAGCAAGAATTTCACCATCATCGTTTAATACCTTTGCTAAAGGTTTATCGTACAATGCTAATCGAAAAATAGTATGGCATTGCAAACCATAATTTCTTCCTATATAATTGATGGTAGCTTGAGAAAATTGGGGATATCTCAATACCAACTGGTAAATGTAGCTTTCCATATTCTTGATATCAGAATCTACCAGGTATTTTTTATTAGTCACAGATAAACCTAAGTTCTTGTTCAATTTTTTTGATACTTTCCTTAAAACCTGACTGGCAAGTTTCCTGCTTGTTGTATATTTTCCTCCTTCTACAGTTAATAAACCATCCAGTCCTTCTTTCGTATTATCGAAGATTTCATATTTACGTGATGATTCGTAAGATTCTTTAGTTTGGTCATCAACTAATGGACGTAAGCCTCCGTAGGCAAACTGAACATCACTGTATTTGAGTTTTTCAAATCCATAATTCTCATTAATTTCGTCAATAAGCTCCTGGATACTTTCTTTAGTAACTTTGTAATCATCGGGACTTCCATTATATACTTTATCCGTTGTGCCTATAAGAGAGTGATTTCGCCAAGGCATAATCATTACATGCCGCCCATCTTTAGTCATAAATGTAATCGCATGACTATGACAAAGTTTTTTTGTAATAATGTGTATCCCTTCGGAACGTCTGATATGATGTTCGTTATGGTTTTCAGAAATTGCAGATTTTAAAAGGATATCGGTCCACGGGCCGGTACAATTTACTGTTAAATCTGATGTAAAGTTATGCTCTATTCCAGTTAGTAAATCGATAACCTTTACTCCTTTTATTAAATTATTATCTTTAATAAAAGATTTAACTTTAGTATAATTTGCTGCCTTTGCTCCAAAGACAAGTGCGGAATTTAAAACCCCAAGAGTAAGTCTTTCCGGGTTTATATTTTGACAATCGAAATAAATACTAGACCCAGTTAACTTTTTATCGGGAACACATGTCTCAATGCTTCTTGTTTTTTTTGCACTTATTGTTTTATGCAAAGGGAGTTTTTTTGATTTATCCCAGGTAAATGCTTTATCAAAAGAAAGTATATCGTACAATACCATCCCTATAAATAAGATAAACTTGTTGTTTTTAAAGTTGCTGTATGTTGGAATCATGAACGGTAAAGGATAGACGAAGTTTGGGGCAATGTTTTCCCATACACGTCTTTCAGTTAATGATTCACGAACCAAACCGTACTCAAAATATTTTAAATACCTTAATCCTCCATGAATTAGCTTAGAAGTAGCAGCAGAAGTAGCTTCTCCAAAATCGGCTTTTTCAAACAGGGCTACTTTCAAACCCCTTGTTGCTGCTTCATAAGCAACAGAAACACCTGTAATTCCGCCCCCAATAATAATTAAATCATAATGGGTTTCAAATGATTCATCAAATAATCGTTTCATAGATATACTTATTAAGAAAGATGAGTTCTTTCAAATTTCCGAAAAAAATCAGAATAATCATTTAACATTTGTTAAATAATTACTCAATTAACCTGCTATTCAACAGATTTACGTAATCGGCTTAATGACTGAAGTTTAATTCCCAGATAATCGGCAATATATTTAAGTGGAACATCCCGTATCATTTCGGGATGTTGTATTAAAAGTTTTTTATAACGTGTTTCAGCAGATTCTGTTATAAATGAATAAACTCTTCTTTGCGATTCAACAAACATTTCTTCAATGATTCTTCTTCCAAATCGCTCCCATTTTGGGAAATTTAAATACATATTATCAAGGTTCTTTTTATGAATTACAAATAACTCACAATCTGAAATTGCTGAAATAATTTCATAAGATGGTATTTGAGAAATAAAACTGGGCAAAGCAGTGGCAAAAGTATTTAAAGGAGTAATATCGCGAGTAATTTCTTCGCCATCAAAAATATAATATACTCTCAGGTACCCCTTATTTGTAAATGCAATCCTATTTGCTATTTCACCTTCATTAACAAATTTCTCATTCTTTTTTAACTGAATAATTTCGATACAATCAAGCATAGTTCGCATTTCAAGTTCAGTAAATTCAACAAACCTGCTAATAAATTTAATGAGATTTTTAAATTTTTCAGAATGCATCATCAATTTTTTATCAATATCGAAAAAAAATGCTGATAAACCAATATCAGCATTTTTTAAATTTTATTATATCTATTATTTATTCGTATTTTAGTGTATCAACAGGATTTAGTCGTGCAGCCTTTATGGTTTGTACACTAACAGATAAAATTGTGATTAAAATAACAATAATTACAGGTAAAATAAATACCCAGCCAGATATTGTCATTTTTACAGAAAAATTATTCAACCAATAATTTATTCCCCAAATAAGTAAAGGAATTGAAAAAACTAATGATATAATAATAAAGTATATATACTCCTTGTAGAATTGGATTAAAATATTGGAGACTTTTGCTCCCATAACTTTTCTTATACCTATTTCCTTTGTTTTTAGGTTTGCTGTGTACATTGATAATCCAAATAAACCAAGACATGTGATAAAAACTGCCATGAAAGCAAAGATACCAAACACACTTCCAAATTTTTTATCCGCTTTAAACTGTTCTTCATAATAAACATCGAGAAAGAAATAATTCAATGGATTCCCCGGGAAAAGCTTATTCCATTGATTTTCTATCTGTTTTAAATTATCAGACATTGATTCAGGTGACAATTTAATTGAGAAGCATCCACGCGTATCTTCAGGAAGAAAACGAAATATCTGTGGTTCGAATAATGACTTTGGAGATTCATGATGATAGTCTTTTATTACACCTATTATTGTATAAATATTATCCCAATAATTTATTTGATTATTCAATGCTTCTTCAGGGCTATCAAATTCCAGCCATTTTACAGCTGCTTCATTTAAAATTACTGCCTGCTTATCAGTTGGAAAATCATTAGAGAAATTTCGACCCAACACAAACTTCAAATCATATTGCGAAATAAATTGATCATCAACACCCATAATCATGAAGTTTTTACCTGCCGATGGATCATTTCCCACACGATAAATTGCCCCATTATCCCAATAAATCTTGCGCCCCGGAACTTCAGATGAATATGCAACTCCTTTAACTCCGGCAATTTTTGCAATTTCTTCTTTAAATGTTTTTTGCCTTATAACAAATGTCGAATCAATAGCTTTAGGATAATTAATTACAAGCATTTGATCAATATTAAATCCCAGATTCTGGTTCCTTAAAAATTTCAATTGTTTAAAAACTGCAAATGTACCTGTAATTAATATTATGGATATGGCTAACTGAAAAACTACAAGCACTTTTCTTAAATTAAATCCCCGAGTAGCTTCAATAAGATTGCCTTTAAGGACTTGCACCGGTTTAAACGAAGTTAATGCAAACACCGGGTACATTCCTGTAATGAATGTTCCAAATAAATAAGTACCGATTACAAAGCCAATGAACCAGGGCTGACTCCAAAACTCATAATCTAATGGAATACCTGTTAAACTGCTAAAACCTGGTTTAAGCAACTCCATTAAAAATAATGCCAGCAGCAAACCAACCAAGTTAACCAATATTGATTCTGTATAGAATTGTTTAATTAAATTTTGTTTTGATGCTCCTACAACCTTTCGAACACCAACTTCGCGTGCTCGTTCCATTGAACGTGATGTGGTCAAATTTATATAATTTACCCAGGCAATAATAAGTATAAAGAAACCGATAATATAAAGAAAATTAACTACTTTTTCATCTCCGGGAGTTTCCTGTTCTTGCAACAAATGAGATTTTAGGTGAATATCTTCTATATTCTGGAGATTAAAATAAAATACCATTTTATAATGATCAAGCATTTCACCTATCTGGCTTTTTGTATATTCTATAAACTGTTTTTCGAGTTCTCCGGGATTTGCTTCCGGTTTTAAAGTAAGATATGTAAATGCACCTGTATGTCCCCACGATTCTAAATATTCTGCTCCACGCCAATAGGTAAGATTTATAAAAGAAACCAATATTTCTGGTTTTAAATGTGAGTTTGCAGGTAAATCGTCGAAAACTGCTACTACCTGTAAATCATCTTTCATATTAAGTTTTAATCGTTTACCAATTGGATTTGAATCTCCAAAATATTTTTTTGCTATACTTTTACTAATAACAATGTTGTTCGGTTGATTTAAAGCTCCTTCGATATTTCCTTCTATTATATTGAAAGATAATATTTTAAAAATATCCTGTTCGGCATAATATATCTTTTTCTCGGTAAATTTATTTTCTTCGTATGTAATATTAGCTTCTCTTACCGACAATCTTGCAATATCAATAATATCAGGAAAGTTTTCTTTCAATAATGGGCCGATTACCGGGCAGGCAGAAGCAAACTCAACATTACTTCCATCCTGGCCTGATCTACCATAGGTTAAACGGTAAACATTCTCACTATTCTCATGAAACTTATCAAAACTTGTTTCGAACGATATGTAATGAAAAATAAGAGCCCCGGCAGCTATTCCAATAGCCAGTCCCGAAATATTTAAAATAGTAAATAATTTCTTTTTTAAAAGAACTCTTTTCGCGATTAACAGGTAATTTAATATCATAATCTTATTGTTATTTAGCCTTTAGATATTAATACTCGTGTAAAGTTTAATATGGATTAAATCATTTATACAAACTGTTAATATCAACAAACGAACTCAAATTATTTATATACGAAATGAAAATTATATGTATATTTCGATATAAAAATTAAATAAAAAACAACAGATGAAAAATAAAATACTAGCATTAATTATTTCTATTGCAATATTTTACTCTTGTAATAGCAAAGAAAAGAAAGCAGATGCCGAGATTGAAAAGGATATTAAAAATTCAACCTTAATTTCTGTAGGTCAGGATGTACCTGAATTCAGCTTTATACGGTACGAAGACACAGTAGATATTAATGATTTTAAAGGGAAAGTTGTATTTATAAACTTTTTTGCAACATCGTGCCCTATTTGTATTAAAGAATTACCTGTTATACACAACGAAATATGGTCGAAATACAATTCCAATTCAGATTTTGAATTTTTCGTTTTTGGCCGTGGACATACTGCTGGAGAAATGGATACATTTCGAACAAAATGGGAATATACTTTTGAAATTATTCCTGATCCCGAAAGAGCTGTTTACTCGTTATTTGCAAAGCAATATATACCCAGGAATATTATTATTAACCGCGAAGGGAAGATCATTTTTGAATCAACCGGTTTCGATGACGAAAAGTTTGCAAAAATGAAATCGATACTGGAAAAAGAATTAAAAATTAAGTAATGTATTTGTATGGATATAAGATTTCACTCATCGGTGATTTTCGTAAAAGACATAAGTATTTCAAAATCATTTTATTGCGATATTCTTAAACAGGAAATCTTATATGATTTTGGTAATAATGTATCGTTAAAAGGTGGATTATCGCTATGGCAAATTCAAAACAATCATATAATAAGTAAAAAACTTGAAGATGCAGGTAATCCAAACAAATCGCTCGAAATCTATTTTGAAACTGACAATATTTTTGAAACAGCATCTCTGATTAATGACAATAAAATCAAACTTTTCCATAACATACACGAAGAAACCTGGGGGCAAAAAACAATTCGTTTTTTTGACCCTGACTACAATTTAATTGAAATTGGTGAAAAGCTCGAGATTTTCATTCAACGAATGTATAAAGAAGGTTTACCAATAAGTGAGATTAATAAAAAAACAGGTGTTCCTGAAAATCTTATAAATGAATATATAAAATAAACCATGTTCGAAGCTTATTATAAATCAGCAATTGGTAAAATCAGAATACGGGCAAATGAAAGTTACATTACCGAAGTAACGTTTACCGATGATTTTTATAAAATGGATTTGCTTCCGCAACATCTCAAAGAATGCTTAAACCAGCTGGATGAATACTTTAACGGGAAACGCCAAAAATTCACAGTTGAAATCAATCCATCAGGAACAGAATTCCAGGGACGGGTGTGGAACGAACTTATGAGAATTCCTTATGGTAAAACCATTTCGTATTTAGAGCTTGCCAAAAGATTAGGTGATGTAAAGGCTATACGGGCTGTAGGAACCGCAAACGGGCAAAATCCAATAGCTATAATTATTCCTTGCCACAGGGTTATTGGAAACGATGGTAAATTGACAGGGTATGCAGGTGGTTTGTTAAAAAAACAATGGTTATTGGAACACGAAGGAGCTATTCAGCAAAAAAGCTTGTTCTGGTAAATAAATACAATAAATAAAATATTTTATGTCTTTTTTTTATGACCTAATCTAATATTTATTCCTATAGAGCAATGAAGTCCAGTATAATTTAAATCTTCATTTTTTATACCTCTATATAAGTTAATTCCATCAAATGATTCAAAACTGTACATTAAATTAAATCCAAGTTTTGAATAGAATCGAACAGTTTCCGTTCCAACACGATAAAATGCATTGGGTTCAATACTTATATTATCAAATATTAATGTCTTCCTTTCATCATTATCATTTGTATATTCAAAATTAAATTCACTGTAAGAAATTCTACAAGCAAAACCAAACTCAAAATTACGTTTTGGTATTTTTCTTCCTAAATTACCTTGAATATAACCTAAATTATAATGGTTATATAAATTTTCGAATTCATCATAACCATAACCATATCCATATCCGGCAAATGTTTCAAATTTCCATACAGAATTTAAAATGTTATATCTTCCAAATCCTATTTCACCATACTGATGTGAAAATTCCCCCCAGTCATAATCTATTTCAAATAATCCTCCAGGACTATATGTATCTCTATCTTTATCAGTAAGTATGTCATAATAATTTGAAAAATTGTGAAATGAAGCATTTCCATTGACTTGTAATGCATATTTATCTGTAAATGCATAATTACCTGAAAAGTAAAAACTATTTGTACCTGCTCCAACATCAATCTGGCATTCTCCTTTATTTTCGTGTAATGGAATATTTACCATTGGTGGAATATACATAGAAGAACAAGAAAATAAAAAATATATACTTAATAAAATTATTATAAACACATATATTTTTCTCATAATTAATAATTTACATACTAATAATTAAGGAAATATTAATAAATTAAGATGATTACAATTTTTACTTGTTCGTCATTCTATTATAATAAAAATAAATAAAATTATTTTTATTATAATTAAAAATATTACATACAATATCTTTTTTAATTTATTGAATTCATAATCAACAGCATACATTTACAACTATTGAACTCAGATTTACTATGTTTTGGCGGCTTAACTTTGGTTATTCATTCATTATAGCTTCCTATTTTTTCTTAGGTGATCTTTTTTCAAATTAAAATTATATTTACAATCCACATACCTATCTGTATTATACCCTTAGCGATCCCCGGAATGCTCTTACACCATAATAAGATTCAGCACCGTTGTGATACACGAAGACATGGTCGTAGCGACGATCACAAAAGAGTGCGCCGCCAAGTTTTCTAATTTCAGCAGGTGTTTTCACCCAGCTTGATGTTTTCGTATCGAACTTTCCACGTTTCTGCAATTCCCGGTATTGTTCTTCCGTTAAAAGTTCAATGCCCATGGCAGCAGCCATATCAACAGCATTATTTGCCGGTTTATGTTCTTTTCTCGATTCCAGTCCTTCACGATCGTAGCAAACACTTCTGCGGCCTTTAGGGCTTTCCGCTGAACAATCATAAAAAATGTACCCGCCTGTTTTTTCATCAGTACCAACAACATCGGGTTCACCTCCAGTTCTTTCCATTTCACTGAGCGACCACAGTTTTTCAGTATCAGCTTCCAGCCTTGCTTGTACTTTAGCCCATTCAATACCATTATGGCGGTTCATGTTTTTCTCAAAACGGGCTTTTAATACTCTGATTAGTTCTTCACGTTGTCCGGGTGATAACTCCTTTTTATTTTCCATTGTCGTAATGTGTTATTTCATTTAAAACAATGTTACAATACAATTGTTTATAGCCATGTCATTTTGCCTTACTGCCAAAGATCCCGGTATAGAAAAAATACTGGCAAATTTTAAAATAGTAAAAAAAGTCTGGAAATCACTGAACCCCGCATTTTTTTCTGGTACCGTGTTAGCGTTTTGTAATTTTTATTTTACCAAAAGTATTCTCCATTACATCAAGTGCAAACCTCGCATTTACAGTAACTGGCCCAACACCCATATCAATTGCAACTTCAAGAGCTTCCATAACTTCATGAATAGTGGCACCGTCTTTATAGGCTTGTTCAATATGCCATTGCATGCACGATTCACAATTTGTGATTGCACCGATTGCTATGGCAATCAGCTCCTTTGTTTTTTTCGGTAAAGCCCCATCACAGAATGTTGCATCACCCATTTCTAAGAAAAGTTTATAAACTTTTGAATCTAGTTTCTCGAATCTAGCATTTGATTCTTTTCTTTTACGGTTAATTTCTTCGAATTTGTTCATCTTTAATTGTTAAATTTAAAATTTGCCAAAATTTATCAATATACTATTATCTTTTTTTCTTTTTAATCATAAACGCTACCTTACAAATAGAAGTAATTTTTAAATAAAAATCACTTTTACACATTTTACTCATTTCTATTTCACCAGCAACAAAAAATCGCTTCCGGGTTCGTTGTCGCCAAATTCTCCAAAACGGGGTTGTGGTTCTACTCTTTCTATGTATTGAATAATTTCATTCATAGTTAATATTCTATCGTTACCCCCGTAATTACGTAACGATTCAAGGAACTTACGTGCAAATGGCGAATGGTGCCCCGGCCGGCCATCGGGTACATACTCTTTTCCACCCGAAGTTAAATAAAGCCTTGTTTTGTATTTTTGTTTTCGCTGAATAAATTCTTCGTTGGTAACTTCGGTGTACATATCTGCAGCACGGCTTTTCGAAGCTATAATCGGGTCGAAAGTACCGCCAAAACACACATCCATTACCAGGAGAATATGGTTGCAGGGTATATTATTTATCATTGTTCGCAAGTTAGAATGCGAGAGGTACGAAGTTTTTGCAACGTCGTCAGATTTCGAATCGCGCGAAATTACATAGCCTTCTTTAAATACTTCATCGTAAATCCCGTGGCCTGCGAAGAATATAACCAGGTTATCATTTTGAGTATATTCTAACTTGGCATATTCCCTTATTTTTTGAATAGTTTCGTTTAATGTTGGATTGACAACAAGCTCCGTTTGAACAAAATAGTTTGTTTGTAATTCTTCGGCTATTGTAGAAGCATCAATTACAGGATTTACGAGTTCTGAGAATGAATCGTAAATACTTGTTGCAAAAATCAATGCTCTATTCGTACCAATCGCGTTTTCGGTACTATTCTCTTTTGGTTTTTCAATCACTTTTGAATCAGATCTTCCATTTTCAATATTTACATTCCGGTTAAATTTCAAGATATGAAACGGATTTTCGACCGGATTTACAGGAAATTGCTTATTATGAATTGGATGAATCAATTCAAAATTCGAATATTCATACGAAATTCCATCTTTGCTTAAAGTCTTGTCGGCTTGTAAATATGCTTTTTCCCAGCTTTGTTTAAATGTTTTTGCATCATCAACAGGAATACTAACACCGGCATTGGTTTCCATGAAACGTATTTTGTATATCTTCAAATCGGCATTTTAGCCAATAACACGTTCGACAGGAATTATAACTTTCCCGGGTACTTTTGATTTTATGCCATAATGTTTTTCGGTATAAAACTGGAGCAAAGCAAGTACTTCTGATTTCAACTTGCTTTTCCTGTCGTTAAACTGTATCGTGGTTTCAAACTCATCACGTGGTAATACCAGGCTTTCGTCGAGATTCTTTAAAATATTTTCAATTACACCTGATGTTAAAATAATCTTTTGGGCTGAAGTAAGTTCCGAGCTCATGTATTCCGCTATTAACGATTTTCGTGAGGGCTCAATTCCCGTTAATTCCCAAACAATGCAGGTTTTATCGGAGCTGAAAGTAGTTAAGAATTTACCATCATCACTAAAGTTTCCACCAAAAACATAATCACCGTGCCTGTAAATATTTTCGAATACCCGCATTTTATCTTTTGTCATATCCAGAATTACTACATCCTGATTCTTACCAAATACCAAATATTCGCCTGTTGAGTTGTATTTTAAGAATCAGGATGTATACAAGATTAACGTATCAGACAATTTAATCTTTTGTTTATCAAGATTATACCTTCGCACTTCATATAACGACGATGTTACAAATTCGTATTCAGACGGGTGAAAACACACATCGTTTTGCCAATATTTTACTGCAATAGAATCAATCAAATCATATTTTTCGGCCTTTAACTGATATAAATAAACCTTTTTATTATAACCACCGGTAACAATATATTTATCATCGTAACTAAAGCTAACTCCAACCGAGCTGTCATCATAAATAAATTTCTGTAGCAAAATTAACTGTTCATCTTTCCAAAGCCATATACATACCGCATTATCAGATGATGTGCTTGCCAGATATTTTCCATTATGGCTAAATTCTACTTTATTTATATTTTGTGCATGGCCGTTCAATACCTGAACTACTTTCTTATCTTCAAGCCTGATTATTGCAATATCATTATCACTTTTATATTTAGCATAAGCCAAAAACTTCTCGTCCGGAGAGAATGAAATCTGACCTCCCACTGATTTTGGATTTCCCTGATGAGTAAATACTTTTTTCCAGTCTTTATCATAAATTTCCAGGGTGTTATTCCCGATGGTTATTGCAAAATAGTTGCGAAAAGGAGAAAATCGTGCATCCATTATATAATCTGAATACCCACTTAATTCCTTTTTTTCTTTAAATGTAAAATCCTGACTCACAACTTTTAGTGAAATTTGAATAGCAATTACCAGAAATACTAAATATTTCATTTTTTATAATTTATAAATTGAAATGTTAAAATACTACTTTTTGCTAATTATTCAAACACAATATTTATACTACAATCATTTCCATGATTATTAATTACTTATCAGGTTTTCAGAACTGTAATTGTAAACAAAATCCGTATTTGGGTGTTAATTAAATAAATCAAAAATAAATTTGAGAATTCTAATTAATTCATATATTTACATGCTTAAATAATATGTTTTTCAGCATAAATATTAAATTCATCTTTCCAAAGACAAAATCTTAAATACTTACAAAACAACTATTTAATGAATATCAAAAACTAAAATATTAAAAAATTAATTTGTGTTTTATAACATAAATCAAATATATTTAGCTATATGGATGTAAATGGGAAAATATATAAAGAATTTCTAAACAGGATTCATAGACATAAAGAACAAAATAGCCAAGACAAAATAAAAAAACAACACGATAAGGGTAAATTGCATGCCCGGGAGCGAATTCATCTGTTATTTGATAAAAACTCCTTTGAAGAACTGGATGCATTTGTAACCTCAGCAACACCTGACTCGGGATTTGGAAAAATTGACGAAGCTTTTGGCGACGGAGTTGTTATTGGCTATGGCAGAATAAATGGCCGGCTGGTTTATATTTACTCCCAGGATTTTACAGTCATGGGAGGCTCTTTGGGTTCTGTACATGCCAAAAAAATTGTAAAAGTTCAGGATTTAGCATTGCGGGTTGGTGCCCCAATTATTGGATTAATCGACTCGGGTGGAGCACGAATTCAGGAGGGTGTAGCCAGTTTATCGGGTTATGCAAGTATTTTTCACAGGAATGTACAGTCGTCGGGAATTATTCCACAAATATCTGTTATTCTTGGCCCTGCAGCAGGTGGCGCAGTTTATTCACCTGCCCTTACCGATTTTGTTTTTATGACAAAAAAAACAAGTTACATGTTTGTTACAGGCCCTGATGTAGTTCGTGAAGTATTAAACGAAGAAGTTAGTTTTGATGATTTGGGAGGCGCCGAAATTCATGCACGAAAAAGTGGTGTTGCTCATTTTATTTATGAAGATGAAGAAAACACCCTCTTGGGAGTAAAAAAACTACTTTCATTTTTCCCGTCAAATAACCTGGAAAATCCCCCATTTGTTGATACAAAAGATGATAAATCGAGAGTTGAAGAAAAATTAAGAGCAATAGTTCCCGACGATCCAAATAAACCATATGATATTAAACAAGTAATTGATTTGATTATTGACAAGGATAGTTTTTTTGAAGTTTCAGAACATTTTGCATCCAACCTGGTTGTTGGGTTTGCACGCCTTAATGGTAAAGCTATTGGCATTGTAGCAAATCAGCCAAAAATTTTGGCAGGAGTGCTCGATATAAATTCTTCATTAAAAGGAGCCCGTTTTATTCGGTTTTGTGATGTTTTTAACATACCCATTTTAACATTAGAAGATGTACCGGGCTTTTTACCAGGCTTGGATCAGGAGCATAATGGACTCATTAAACATGGTGCAAAACTTTTGTTTGCCTATAGCGAGGCAACAGTACCAAAAATTACAGTAATACTTCGAAAATCGTATGGAGGGGCTTTTTGTGTTATGAATAGTAAAAACCTGGGTGGCGATTACAATTACGCCTGGCCAACAGCAGAAATTGCAGTAATGGGACCTGAAGGGGCTGTTTCCATTTTATACCGAAGAGAAATTCAACAGGCAGAAGATCCTAAACAACTAAAAAAGGAATTGGCTGCCAAATACAGGCAGGAAATTGCAAATCCATATATAGCAGATGAAAAAGGATATATTGATGAAGTAATTGATCCTGCTGAAACAAGAAAAAAGTTAATTGTTGCATTTGAATCACTTGAGAATAAGCATATTGATCCACCTTCCAGGAAACATGCCAATATTCCATTATAGAATTATGAACTATGAATTTAAAAAAATGAAAAAAATCAAATCCATATTAATAGCAAACAGAGGCGAAATAGCTATACGAATAGCCGATACTGCAAAGAAAATGGGAATTAAAGTGTTTGGTATAAAAACATCAAAAGAACCGGGTGCATACTACTTGCAGTTTATGGATGAAATAATTGATTTTACAGAAAATCAATCTGATATACCCGAATTTCTGGATATTGACAGGTTAATTTACATACTAAAAGAATATAACATCGATGCTGTTCACCCGGGATATGGTTACCTCGCGGAGAATCCATACTTTGCTCAAAAATGTATTGACGAAAAAATAATTTTTATAGGTCCTAAGCCCGATGCTATTTATAAACTAGGTAATAAAACTATTGCGAAACAAATAGCTTCAACACACCAAATTCCATTACTTGAAGGAAGCAATGGGAATATTAAAAATACAAAACATGCCAGGCTACTTGCTCAAAAAATCGGGTACCCTGTAATTTTAAAAGCTGCATCGGGAGGAGGTGGCCGAGGAATGCGAATAGTGGAAAGGGATGAAGATATTGAAAAAATGTTTAAAATGGCTCAAAACGAGTCTGAAAAAGCATTCGCTGACTCTTCCGTGTTTATGGAGAAATATGTAAAAAATCCACGCCATATCGAGTTTCAGATACTTGCCGATAATTATGGAAACACCATACATTTAGGAGAACGCGAGTGTTCAATTCAAAGAAAACATCAAAAATTATTAGAAGAATCCCCATCGAGTGCATTAAATGACGAATTAAGAAAAAAGATGGGTGAATCGGCAATAAAAATTGCACAAGCTTCAAAATACCAGAATGCAGGTACAGTTGAGTTTTTACTCGATGAATCGGGAAATTACTATTTCATGGAAATGAACACTCGCATCCAGGTTGAGCATCCTGTTACCGAAATGGTTACAGGCATTGACCTTGTTGAATGGCAGATTCGAATTGCACAAGGTGAAAAACTTACAATGAATCAGGATGATGTAAAAATTAATGGTTGGGCAATAGAATGCAGGATTAATGCCGAAGATGTACAATCTGGTTTTTCTCCTTTTTTAGGTACCATTGAAAAAATTCAATTTCCTAAAGGTAAAAATACTCGTATTGAATCAGGAGTTTCTGATGGTTCTGTCGTTACATCGTATTATGACTCAATGCTTGCAAAATTAATTTGTTATGGAGAAACACGCGAAAAAGCAATTGCAAATACACTTTCATCTTTAAATAAGATTATAGTAAAAGGTATTAAAACTACTATTCCTTTTCATAAAGCAGTGCTGACTAACCCTAAATTCATAAATGGAAATATTTCCACGTCATTTATTCTGAAAGATATGGAACAGCTCTACTATTCTGATACTGAAGATGAACTTATTGCTGCCTTTTGGGCTGCTTTAAACTATAATATTGAACTCGAAAGAGAGGATGCAACCTATGTTGATTACGAAAAAGGGAAAAACATGACTCCCTGGTTATTAAACAAACGATTAAAATCAATTTAATTTAACATTCCTATTATGATGTTCTCAAAATCAAAAAAAGATAAGCAAAAGTTTATTGCATGTACTGCAAATAATAAAAAGTATGAATTTTTAAACCCTAAAGAACTTTTTATAAAACAAGGAAAAGTTAAAGAACCCATTGAAATTGTTTCCGATAAAGATGGCTTTGTATTTATTATATGGAAAAAGAAAAGATTTCAGGTTGAGATTATTGAAAAAAACCAGAATAATTTCGAAATATCAGTCAATGGTGTAAGTTACCCTATTTCAGTTGAATCACCATTTTCATACAAACGTAAAAAATATTTAGCCAAAAATAAACAGGAATCCAAAATAGAACATATTCAGGCACCCATGCCCGGTAAAATTGTTGAATTTTTAGTCGAAGAGAACCAGATTGTAAAACAAGGCGATCCTCTCCTTATCCTTGAAGCAATGAAAATGCAAAATGAAATACTTTCCAATATCAATGGTAAAATCGTAACAATTAATTACGGGCCAGAAGACACCGTAATGAAAGACGATATTTTAATTGAAGTTGAAAAATAAAATAAAATCACTATTGTCCGGTAAAACTCTTAACAAGTATTTACTGTCGTGCTTATAGCACTTTTGATTTTTATAAATTACTGATTATCAACACGCTTTTGCCCATACGGGGCTTTTATTGAGTTCCTAAGGAACGAAAGTATGGTAAAACAATACCAACCAAAAAGGAAAGCCCTGTAAGGGCGAAAGAAACATAGATGTCTTATTGTTTCAAGATATCATTATTATATCTATATTTTTTATCGGACAACAGTGAAATTAAATATATGATGGAAGCATAAGTTTAACCTTATGTTTTCTTTTTTTATTGAGATACTATTTTTGTATTTTCACAAAATAATTTTATTGATTTTCGATAAAATAGTACATTTGAACTTTATTAACCTTTAATATTAATCAAAATGAAAAGAATTTTTACAACTATTTTATTTCTATTAATTGTTGTTTTTGCTTTTGCAGATCATGTTACAAAACAAGAAGCACAATTGGTTGCAGAAAAGTTTTTCGCAAACAAATCATCGAAAAAATTATCTGATATCCAGGTGAAAAATATTTTTGAACACAAGTACAATGAGGAAACATCCTTTTATGTTTTTACATTTGATAAAGGAGGATTTGTTATAGTTTCTGCTGATGATTTTGCATACCCTGTATTAGGTTACTCAACTTCAAACGAAGCACCCGAAATAATTGAGAATCCTTCTACGCAATATTATTTTGAGCGATATAAGAAACAAATAAATCAGTTAAAAAAACTTAAAATCTCATCGCCAGAAATAAAAAATTTATGGAATGATTACAAAAATGGAATTTTCGCAAAAACTTCAAAAGCAGTTGCACCATTATTAACAACAACATGGGACCAGATGCCCTATTACAATCAATATTGCCCAACTAATACACCAACAGGTTGTGTAGCAACAGCCATGTCGCAAATTATGAATTACCACGAATGGCCTGTATCCGGAAATGGATGGCATAAGTATAACTCAATTTATGGTGAACAATACGCAGATTTTGCTTCAGAAACTTACGACTGGGATAACATGCCTGCATCATTGTCTGCAGGAAGCACTTCAATCCAAAAAGAAGCAGTTGCAACTTTAATGCGTCATGCAGGTGTTTCTGTAGATATGAACTACACTACTACGGGCTCTGGAGCAAGCAGCCTGGATGTACTTTTTGCTTTAACTTCATACTTTAAATATGATCCTGCTACCATACAGATTTATAATTTTAATGCCGCACAAACTACTGAATGGTTAACAATGGCCAAAAATGAGCTTGATAATTCAAGGCCAATTTATTACGATGGAAGCAGCGAAGCCGATGGTGGACATGCATGGGTTTGCGATGGGTATGATGATACTGATAAATTACATATTAACTGGGGCTGGAGTAGTTCATACGATGGTTATTTTGCACCAAATGCAATGAATCCGGGTTCATATGATTTTGATGAAACAAATTCAATGATCATTGGAATACAACCCGGAACAACTGAACAAGAAATGATGTGGACCAAACAAGCAAGTGCTTTTACAACAAGTTCACGAGGTATTCAATATATATCAGCTGTTAACGACAGAATTGCATGGGCTGTAGCTTATGATGGCTCTGGAGGCGATGCAAATGTTAAAGATTTTACCAGAACAATAGATGGTGGTGCCAACTGGAAATCAGGAACAATAAACACTTCGAATACAACAGGTTATGGTGCAGCTATGATTAGCGCAATAAATAGTGATACTGCCTGGGTAGCATTATTTAATCCAAGTGGAGGAGGCAAAATTGTTAAGACTATCGATGGAGGTACAAACTGGGTTTATCAGTCAACTGCAACATTTTCAGCTCCAAATGGATTCCCCAATGTGATTCATTTCTGGGATGCCAACAACGGTTTTTGTATGGGAGATCCCAATGGAGGTTATTTTGAAATTTACACGACATCAAACGGTGGTGACACATGGACACGGGTGCCACAAGGCAATATACCTGCAAACTCTACCGGTGAATATGGTACTGTTGGTTACTATGCTGTTTATGGAAATACTGCCTGGTTTGCAACAAATAAAGGTAGAATCTTTAAATCAACTGATAAAGGTTTAAACTGGGTTGCATATCAAACTCCACTTACTGATGCCAGCTTTGAACTTTCATTTAAAAATGAAAATATTGGTATTATACAACGTAGAGGTCAATCAGGCGATAATAAGGTTCAATACATTACATCAAATGGTGGTGAAAACTGGACAACATTAACTCCAACAGGTAATTTTTACACATCTGGTTTTACATTTGTACCTGGATCTGATTTATTGATTTCAACAGGTTCAGATTCTGATCCTGAAACACCATTTATGGGGATATCATATAGTACGGATAATGGAACCACGTTTACTGAATATGCTGAGTTATATAAGAATCACCAGTTCACTACTGTTGGAGCTGCAGGTGAAAATGCAATCTGGGCCGGTGGTTTTAATGCTGATAAATACAGCGATGGAATGTGGCATTATGGAAATATTCTTGTTACAGCAAATTTCAGTATTAACAAAACAACAGTGGCAATAAATGATTCAACGGTAATATTTACAGATAATTCATACGGTGCTCCTGAATCATGGTCGTGGAACTTTGGCGAAGGTGCTTCCCCAGAAACTGCTATAGGACAAGGTCCTCATACTATAAAATATACATCTTCGGGTGCAAAAAATGTTAGTTTAACAGTAACAAAATCAACTGATGAACATCAATTGATAAATTACAACCTGATTACTGTAACAGCCCCTGTTGGTATTGAGGTACTTACTTCAACATTAGAATTTACAATTTTTCCAAATCCTGCTAAAAACTCTATTTATATCTCGAATATTGAAAATGCTAAAGTATCAATATACAATACAGCAGGTATATTAGTATTTGAAAAAGAAAATATTTCTTCTGAAACTCCTATTCAAATTGCAAATTTGAATAATGGTATTTATTATATTCATATAGTTGATGGAGAAAAATCAGGAACACAGGTTTTGAGTATTACAAGGTAATATAAAACTCATCCAAATTAAAAGCCCCAATTTGAAATTTCGGGGCTTTTTTTATTTTAATTTCTATGCTATATATTTACAGATATTTTTAATAGGATGGAATCAATAAAAAATATTCTCTTTAAAGAAGATACTTATAAAACAAAAGAAAACTCAAGAGTCTTTCTTGATAAAATATCTTTAAATACTCGCACTTACTTTGTTTTTAAATATTTACAGCTTCTATTCAGGAATAGAAGAGTTGCAAAAAAAGGATTGTACGATAGAAGAGCTTGGGCACTATCATCTTATGAGGTTATTAAATTAATTGAAAATTGTGGTGGTAGATTTGAAATTGAAGGTATAAACAATTTAAAAAATATTCAAGAGCCTGTTGTAATCGTCAGTAATCATATGAGTGCCATGGAATCCATGATTTTTCCCGGGTTAATCGCACCATTTATGGAAGTTACGTTTGTGGTAAAGGAAAGTTTGGCAAAACATTTTTTATTTGGCGTTGTTATGCGAGCCCGAAATCCAATAACAGTAGGTAGAAAAAATTCAAAAGATGATTTAATAAAAGTATTAAACCAAGGAAAAGAAGTACTTCGTAATGGTACATCTGTAGTTATTTTTCCACAAGGTGGGCGGCGCGATGTTTTTAAAGCAGAAGAATTTAATTCATTAGGTGTAAAACTTGCTTCAATTGCGGGGGTTAAAATATTGCCAATTGCTTTAAAAACCGATTTCTGGGGAAATGGTAAAATTATCCGTGATTTCGGTAAGATTGATCGTAAAAAACCTATACATATAAAGTTTGGAGAACCCATAACGATTGAAGGTTCAGGAAAAGAACAAAATAAAAAGATTATCGAATTTATATCCGATAATCTTTTTAAATGGAATAATTGATTTCTTATTTTCTTTTTAAATACTGATAATCTAAATAATACAAGAATTTTAGTGAAATACTATTTACCTGTTCATATCCAAGAGTATGTTCCAGGTTATTCCAAAAATTATTAATAATTATATCTCTTTCATAATTAATCGAGTTTTTCCAGACAATCGACAATTCACTACCCGGAGCAAACCTCCACAAATATTGCAAATCGATTGTAAATGCATTGTAATTGGTATCAAATTGTTTCCCATAAATATCAAAATCAATTGCATCGGTTAAATATCCTGACTTTAAAAGTTGGTAATAATCATCGTACTCTACCCTGCTCCAATAATGGCGCAATCTTAACCCTAATGATGATTTATTATTAAAAATATAATTGGTATTTAAGGTATTTGAAATGGTTAGCTGATCTCTTTTTCCAAAAAATATTGATTTGCTGCCATCAGTATTTTCATAATGGTCAACATGTCCGAATGTATTGTAATTGTTATCAAAACCCAACGTGTAAATAAACATCCATTTATCGCTAAAACGAATTCTCGGACTTAAAAATAACCAATAGCCATACCTGTCGTAGTCGAAGGCTTTCCATGCGCCCGGAACAATATCTATTGCAAATGTTTTCCTGTAATCTGTTGAAATCATACCCTCGGTAAATCCATATCTCGGCCTTTTAAACATCCAGTCAAAATCATACACTCTGGTTTCGTAATAATCGTGGGTTTCAACCGGGTAAAAGCCCATTGTTAAACGTGTAGTCAAATACTTTTTTGCAAATGTTGTCTGAGTTGTAAGATTTATATTAAAATCCGTGAATTTCCTGGGTTGATACAGGTTTTTATATAATATTTCCAATTCGTTTTGCCAGTTTAAAACTCTCCAGAAAGGCTTATTCACATTGTATTCTATTTCTGTACTCCAGCTTGATTCATTATTACTTTGCAAATATCCAAAGTCATTTGGATCGTAAGTATCCGATTCAGTATTGTGATTTAATTCGAACAAAAACTGACCTTTAATTTTGGCAAACTGCAAAAAATAAGCATGCCCAAATGTACTGGAATCAGTATAAATCTGGCTTAGAGTTCCCCTGGCAAATAATTGATATGTATTTTCTTTATTTTTAATCAAAGCTTCAGTACCTGTTACATTAGCAATATAATTTTCAGAATCGTATAATACATTCGTATTTACAAGGCTTACATAAGAGTTATTTTTTAAACTTTGATCCAAAACAATCATATTATAATTTGTAAATCCCTGTGTCTGATACCTGCGTTTTACATTGGTTAGTGTATCCTGAATAATTCCATCAACAGCACTGGTCATTGCATTAAAGAAACCTATACCAAGTCCTCTATTCGTACGGCCTGAAACTTTAGTTGCATTTAAAAGTTTTGTTTCAACCGGGTTTTCAATAATAATCTCGGTTGAATCAAGAACATCATCTAACGCTGACTTAAATTTAGGTCGGCCTCCTATTCTTCGTGAATAAAATATACCCGCTTTATTAAAAAGTTCTGTTCCCTCGGTAAAAAATGCTCTTTTTTCGTCGTACATGATTTCGTACGGTGTTAAATTCAGTATTTCATCATCAGATTGAACCTGCCCGAAATCGGGAATTAATATCATATCTAAAGTAAAACTTTGATTTATACCCCACTTTAAATCCATTCCGGCATTAAAATTATTACTCCAATTTCCATTTTCGTTATTTTCTAGGTACGATGAAATATAAGGGGTAACCGATAGGCGTAATGGTGGTTCTATATCTTTAATATCAGCAAGTTGACCAGATTGGCTTATAATTTCCTGTGCATTGTTGTCAACATAATTCCATGAGCTCCACTCACGGTATCGACGAATGTTCCTGAAAAAATTTATTCCCCAGGTCTGAACGGGTGTATTTGGAAAGCGAAGAGAAGAATAAGGGATTTTATATTCAACAACCCATCCTTGTTCAGTTATTTTAACAGCACTTTCCCAAACAGCATCCCAATTTGAGTCGCCTTCTTCTCCGATATGTTTTGCATCAGACTGAACACCAGCCGCAGAAACAAGAAATTCAACACCATTAAAACCATCATCGAATGGATTAATAACTATGGCAAATAAATCAGCATTGGCTTCATCAAACTTATCGCGCAAGGAGAGTTCCTGTAATATACTATCCGGATTTGAATCGTACAATATTACTCCAAAATAAATGGCATGATTATCATATACCATTCTAACTTCAGTTGGGTATGACGGATACTTTCCATTATAAGGTTCGTGCTGAATAAAGTCTTTTGCTATTGTGGCATTTTGCCATACAGGATCGTCAAGTACTGCATCAATTTTTGGATGTTCATTAGCTTTTATAGCTGAAATAACTTTTTTTTCATTAACCTGAGAAATTGCATTCAGGTTCAGCATTAACAAAGAAATTACAAAATATATCTTCCTTCTCACTCTTATTCATTTTAGTTATGAGTAAAAGACTTGAAGGTCTTTAAAAGGTTTAATTACAATAGTTAGAATTCTGATGTAAAATGAAATTTTATTTTATCGAACTTTTCCTGTGCCATTTGCAGGGCATAAGGTGATTCGGCTAAAAAAACTTCTCGTCCATATTTATCATCGGCAAGAGCATTGTATTTTCGTTTACGGAAATCTTCCAACTGGGCTTTATCGCTACTTTCCATCCAGCAAGCTTTGTATAATTGAATGGATTCGTACCGGCATTTTGCCCCATATTCATGTTCTAAACGAAACTGAATTACATCGAATTGAAGCTGCCCTACTGTTCCAATAATTTTACGCCCGTTAAATTTATTTGTAAAAAGCTGTGCTACTCCTTCGTCCATTAATTGATCCAATCCCTTTGCCAGTTGTTTGTATTTCATCGGATCGGCATTTTCTACATAACGAAACATTTCGGGTGAGAAGCTGGGCAATCCTTTGTAATGAATATTTTCACCTTCGGTAAGCGTATCACCTATTTTAAAATTACCTGTATCGTGAATACCAACAATATCGCCGGGGAAAGCTTCGTCAATAATTGACTTTTTATCGGCCATAAACGCTGTAGGTGTGGCAAATTTCATGTTTTTACCGGCACGAACATGTAAATAGTTTGTATTTCTTAAAAATGTACCTGAGCATATCTTCACAAAGGCGATTCTATCACGATGATTGGGATCCATATTGGCATGTATCTTAAACACAAAACCGGAAAATTTATTTTCAAAAGGATCAACTTCCCGCTCTTCTGCTACTACAATTCGTGGATGTGGTGCTATTTCAATAAAGCAATCAAGCAATTCCTGAACACCAAAGTTATTTAATGCGCTACCAAAAAATACAGGAGCTAAATGTCCTTGTAAATAGGTATCAATATCAAATTTTGGATAAACTTCAGTTATAAGTTCCAGCTCTTCGCGAAGAATTCTTGAATATTTTTCTCCAATATATTTTTCAAGCTCCGGACTATTAATGTCTTTAAACTCAATAGATTCTTCAACCGTTTGTTTCGATTCCCCACTAAAAAGATTTAATTTTTCTTCATAAATATTATACACGCCCTTAAATGTAGATCCGTTGCTAATAGGCCAACTTAACGGGCGAACCTTTATTTTTAATTCGTTTTCAATTTCGTCAAGTAGCTCGAAAGGATTTTTACCATTGCGGTCTAATTTATTCATAAACACCATAACCGGAGTATGACGCATGCGACAAACCTCCATCAGCTTTCGGGTTTGTGGCTCCACTCCTTTTGCTGAATCTATTACTATAATTACACTATCAACAGCGGTTAACGTTCGGAAAGTATCTTCGGCAAAATCCTGGTGACCGGGAGTATCAAGAATATTAATCTTTCTTCCTTTGTATTCAAAAGCCATTACCGATGTAGCAACAGAAATACCACGCTGACGCTCAATCTCCATAAAATCGGATGTAGCAGTTTTTTTAATTTTATTACTTTTTACTGCTCCAGCTATGTGTATTGCTCCACCAAATAATAATAATTTCTCGGTTAATGTTGTTTTCCCTGCATCCGGATGACTAACTATACCAAATGTTCTCCTGCGTTTTATTTCTTCCTTGAACCCCATAATAAATCAATTAAAAAGCTTCGAAATTGTTTTATTCCGAAGCTGCAAAAGTATAAAATTGAATGAATATATTTTAATATGTAAACACGATTTAAAAAATATCCATATTTTATGATTGTGAAAGCACATTTATTAATTTTTCACATCCTCCATTTTTAATAAATTCTGTATGTTCATTAACTGAATGAAAATGTTTTCCACATATTTCACGACATTCCATTTTGTAATCGGTTGTCTCATAAAATGATTTTATTATTCTTTCAAATTCAGTATCAGATAATGAGTACTTATATGTTTTTGCTCTAACCCTGGCAAGGGTGTTCATCCAAATTGCAACACTTAATGCACCGCATGCATTTCCACTCAAGCCAAATCCACCTGCAAATCCGGCAACCATAACCATTTCTTCATCACTACCACCCATTCTTTTAACAACTTCAGAAGCACAACTTATGGATTGATCTGGCAGATTTGTCGGATCAAAAGATAAACCTTCGTTTGCTGCCTGTATTGCATCAGGAGCCCATTTCCCTGCAAGTTTAAAGCAGGCAACCATTTTTCCGGTTATCAGGTATTTTAATATGCTGAATTTACGCGACCAATCTGTATTGGTTATTTCTGAACAGTTATCACTTTTTGCTTTGCTAATAAATGATTTTAAAATGTGTTGTGTTGCCAGAACAGACATACCAATGGCTTTATCCCGGTTTCCAAATCTTCTATATGATTCTGTTCCAACACCCATTGCAGCACCCCAAAGCATACCACATTGGTATCCTTGTTGAACTATACCTCCAGCTAATGGATCTATTGCATTTTCTTCAATCGGCTTTGGATTACCAAATTCTCGATTTAGAATATGAAAAAAAGTACGAGAACATGTGCCCTGTTTAAGAAATGTTCTTTTTGTTCTTAATTTTACCGTGTTGGTTTTTATAATATTCATATTTTCTGTTTTATTTTGAATTTTCTTCGGGATTAAAAGTAAAAACATCCTGAATTTGAACCTGGAAGACAAGAGAAATACGAAAAGCCAATTCCAGGGTTGGAGAATATTTACCATTTTCAATGGCAACAATCGTTTGTCGTGTAACACCCGTTTTATCGGCCAATTCCTGTTGAGTCATTTCATTCGCATGAAAACGCAACTTTCTTATATTGTTATTTATTAAGCACTTACTCATATTAAATCCCTTTACGATAAAAATATAACTTAGCTATTTCTGAAGCAATTGATGCGATAAATCCTGAAAAGATAAGAGTTATGAACATTACATAGGGTTGCATATTCAGCGTCAATGCTCCCATCGACAGAACAAACCCTATTATGAAAATCCAGTGCGATATTCGTATTGCTTTTAATTCTATTAGTTTGTCCCGCTCATCAGTTATGCTGGGGAAATCTTCGTTTGTAATAATTTTATTGATGATAGCAAATACAATATGAATGCTAATTTGAACCACAATCGAAACAGGTATTAAAAAGAGAAAGGACCTTCCCCAAAATTTAAAATCATTTAATGTTTCCGGGTTACCTGCAATATATTTTTGATATACATACAGAGAATAAAATCCGAGTATAAGTATAGAACTTATTACAGATACAAGAACCTGCTTTTCCTGAATAGTTATTTTTTCTTTCATATATCTAATTAGTTTAAACTTGATGTATATTATTCACGACACAAAGATTATAATATTATACATCATGTCAAAATTATTTGACACATATTTTTTTCAAAAGAGAAGAAAAGTATGTAAATACAATACTAAATGCATGATTATGTGAACTATTTAAATTCAGGCATTTAATAGCTGAAAAATAGTTTAATCATCTATGAAAGAAATAAAAAAGGATAATCTGATGCTATAAATCACTTTATAAATGTCCCGTTTCTGTATTCTTCAAATGCTTGTTGAAGCTCTTCCTGAGTATTCATTACAATCGGGCCTTGCCATGCAATAGGTTCGTTTAAAGGTTTGCCGCCAACAAGGAGAAATTTAACTGATTTATTTGTAGTTACTTTTATTTGGTTTCCTTTCTCTAACAATGCCATCTGGTTTTTTTCAATTACTGATTTTGAATCAAAGAAAATAGCTTCTCCTTCATAAACATAAGCAAAAACTGTATATTCAGGAATTATTTCATATTCAAAAACTTCGGCATTATCTATATTTACATCAAAATAAAAAATATCAATACCCAAATCGGTTACAGCTCCTTCGTTATTAAGGTATTTGCCTGAAATAAGTTTTACCTTAACATTTTCATTGATTTGAATAACAGGTATCTGCTCTGCTAAAACATCACGGTATTTGGGTTCAGTCATTTTCAATTTTCCAGGTAAATTAACCCACAACTGAAATCCCTGCATATTGCCATCATATTTTTTTGGCATTTCCTGGTGAATAATTCCACTCCCGGCAGTCATCCATTGAACATCGCCATTGTTTATTACACCTTTGTTTCCCAAGCTATCGCCATGTTCTACCGAACCTTCGAGTAAATAAGTTACAGTTTCCATTCCACGATGCGGGTGCCATGGAAAGCCCTGCAAATAATCATTCGGATTCGATGAGCCAAAATGATCAAGCAATAAAAAGGGATCGAATTCACCTTTTTCGTAAAACCCAAAAACTCGTTTAAGCCTTACTCCTGCTCCTTCAATTACAGGTTCTGCAGTTAATATTTTCTTTATCATTATTCATTATTTTAGTTTAAGAACATCAATACCAGAACTATAGGTTCCGAGTATTTTCACGTAAGGAATTTCATTTTCAGGAATTTCCATAATGTCCTTATCTAAAACAACAAAATCGGCAAACTTGTTCGATTCAATGCTACCCTTTTCGTTTTCTTCGAATGCTGCTTTTGCCGCCCAAATGGTAATTGATTTCAAAGTCTCTTCGCGTGTTAGCGCATTTTCTTTTTGGAATCCGTTTTTTGGATTCCCTTGTAAATCCTTTCGAGCAACAGAAGCATAAAAAGTTAAAAGAGGGTTTATTTTTTCAACAGGAAAGTCGGTACCATTTGGAATCCATCCATTTTGTGCTAAAAGATCTTTATAGATGTAGGCATATTTTAGGCGCTCCTCTCCCAGTCTTTTTCCAGCCCAATACATATCGGATGTAGCATGAGTAGCTTGTATTGATGGAATAATGTTGTAATCGCCAAACTTATTTAAATCATCAGGGTTTACAACCTGAGCATGTTCAATTCTCCACCGCAGGTCGTTTTTGCCTTTCAGATATTCAGAATAAATATCAAGCATCATCCGGTTAGCTGAATCACCAATAGCATGTGTACAAACCTGGTAATTGTTTTCGTAAGCAAGTCTGCATATTTTATTATACGTTTCCAATGATTCAATTACTAAACCTGTATTTTCAGGATCATCGCTATAAGGTTTTAGTAATGCTGCACCACGCGATCCAAGTGCTCCATCGGCATAAAGTTTTATTGATCGCACATTCAGGTAGTCCGTTTTATAAATACCCTTTTTTACAAAATATTCTATTGTTTCATCAGATGGCGTGAGCATTGCATTGATACGTAACCGGATTCTGTTGTTTTTCTGCAACGAATCTATTAGTAAAACTTCTTTTTTCGATAATCCGGCATCACCTACCGATGTTAATCCGGCAGCAAAGCAATTCTGTTCGCCTTGCTCAAGGGCTTTAACAATTGACACCTTATCAATTTCAGGCAGAATATTTTCAATTAAGTTCATGGCATTGTCAATAAGCACACCTGTTGGTTGTCCGTTTTGCAATACAATTTTACCTCCATCAATCCTGGTATTTGAAGTAATACCAGCCAATTGCAATGCCTTTGAATTTACTATTGCAGCATGCCCATCAACACGGCGTAAATAAACAGGCTTATCAGGAAATAAGATATCCAGTTTTTCTTTTGCGGGAAACTCTTTAACATCCCAGTCGTTTTGATCCCAGCCACGGCCAAGCACCCATTCCAGTTGGTATTTTAAATCGTGTTTTTTTATAATTCCGAGAATCTCATCAAATGATCTTGTATCACGCAAATCGGCCTGAAGTAAGGAAAGGCAATATCCATAAAAATGACAATGCGCATCGATAAAACCGGGGTAAACGAATTTTCCTTTCAAATCAATTATGCTATCAGAGTTATATTTTGATAGTATTTCACCAGACTGCCCAACTGCAATAAATTTACCATCTTTTACAGCAAAGCTTTCTGCAAGTGAAAACTCACTGTTTACAGTATAAATGTTAGCATTGTGAACAATTAAATCAACCTGTTCTTTTTTACATGAAGTCATAATCAGTCCTATTATCGTGAGTATAAGAAATCCATTTTTCATAACTATACGATTTATATTTTAAATAAAAATACAAAATTCATTACTTAATGTATTACAAACTATTACTTATACCTTATTTTCTATTTTTATAAGACCAGTGCATGAGCCATACAGCAAGGATGAGCATGAATATTCCTATTCCAAATGTCCAGGTAAAGCCTAACAACTCATAAAATAATATTCCTAAAAATGGGGAATAAATGCCCCTAAACCCGGTTAAGAATAAATGCACCGACTGATAATCACCAGCTTCTTCATTTGAGCAAAAATAAGATGAACCAATATTCCATGAGAGGATAATCGTTGCATTGAACAAACCAAAAAAAATTGTTGCAATAAGGAGTGTAATATAAATCTTTATAGTTAAAACCTGAAATGCCAGGGGGAAATATGCCGAAAGTGCTATAAATAAAATATACCCCGCCATTGATGCAAAAGAAACAATTGTAAACTTTCGAGGATCAATTTTACCAATCAACTTTCCAAAAAATGGAAGTAATAATATAGCTATAATGTTATAAGCGTTTTGGTAAAAAGCCACACTTGAATAATTCAAAGAAAGAGCTTCATTGTAAAATATATTAATTACCGATCGTGTACTATTAAATGTAAATCCATAAAACAAGTAAGCTATTTGAAAATCTAAGAATGGTTTATTTGTTTTTAAAATGATTACCATCTTTTTAAATGAACTAACAACCGACATGATAAGGCTTTCGGTTATAACAACCTTTGTTTTAGGTATATATTCAATAATTGAAATCAAAATAACACTGATAATCCCGAGAATACCAAGTATTGGAAATATATAGGTAAAAGCAAAATGGTCAGAATCGAGTACAAAGCCAAAAAAGAAAATAGTTAGCATCATCATGATTTGCCTTACCGTGGTTGATAATCCATATAAACGCCCAAAATTTTCCTGCGAATATGCATTTTTAAGAAACAGGTTTATTGTTGGCAAAACTATGGGGTACGATAAATAATAGGTAAAAAATATAAACAGGAATACATAATGAAATATGGAATTGGCTGAATACATTTCGGGATTTCTGGGAAAAAACAACAAGAGAACAAGGGGTAAATGAGTAATAAAACCAGCTATTCGCAGCATGCGACCCTTACGTTTAGCCCTAAATATCAATTCGTTAAAAAATACTGATAGTAAAAGTACTATCAGGCTTGACTGAAATAAAAAACTAAGCTGGTAACTGTTGCCATTTAAGCTTTTTATAAATACATATTCGTTTAAAAGGAGAGCCCCTCGAATCATTCCATCAATTACAGAAAATGTAATATGAAGTTTGAACGAACGTGATTCTTTTACAGTGAGTGAGTTGAAAATTTTTAAAAGCATTCAGGTACTTTAAGCATTATTGACCGACAAATATACTTTAAGTTTAATCTCATATACCAAATATTTTCAACTTAACTCCGTTAATAAATCATCTAAAATCGTGTTTAAAAATTATTACCTTTGAATTCTAATGATATACATCATGAATAATAACAAAAAACAAGGACGTTACGAGCGAATATACAACCAGTTAAAAGAACTTCTGGTTAAAACTGACGATCATTATGCCCGAATGTCAACTATTATTGCTGTATTGCATCACAAAGTGGATTATTTTTTCTGGACAGGATTTTACTTTTTAAAAAATGATAAGTTAATAGTAGGCCAATACCAGGGAGCTGTGGCATGCCAGGAGCTTAAAAAAGATACCGGAGTATGCTGGGCAGGTATTAATCAACAAAAATCAATCGTGGTAGCTGATGTGGAAAAGTTTCCCGGTCATATCGCATGCGATTCACGTTCAAAATCTGAAATTGTTATTCCTTTAAAAAATAAAACCGGGGATATTATAGGTGTGCTCGATGTGGATAGCAATGAATACAATTCGTTCGATGAGATTGATGAACAACAATTAACAAAAATTCTTGAATTAATTTATTTGTAATATCCCGTGAAAAAATTTCTTTTATTACACCTATTACTATATGTATTCAGTGGGACAACTTTTTCTCAGTTGAATGTAAATCATTTTATAAATCTTGGAAGATGGAACCTGGGAAACCAGAAATACAAAGAAGCCATTGAATATTTTAATACTGCAATAGAAATAAAACCCAATATGGCTGAAGCCTATTTTTTACGAGGTGTAGCAAAAGACTATCTTTTAGATTATATTGGCTCAGAACAGGATTTTACAAAAGCAATCCAAATTAAAAGCAATTATACACATGCTTATTATTACAGGGGAGTATCAAGAATAAATCTGAAGAAATATTATCTTGCCATAAATGATTTTAGCGAGGCCATTAAATTTCAGCCTATTGAACCCGATTTTTATACCTACCGGGGGTATTGCCGGATAAATATTGATCAATTCGATATGGCAGTCGAAGATTTTAATAAATCAATAAGCTTATTAAAGAAAAATAAAAAAGCATTCAATTTCAGAGGTGTTGCCAGGTTAATGCTAAAAGATACCACGGGTGCGCTTCAGGATTACGACGAAGCAATTCAAATTGATCCTGAATATTTTTACGCCTATTTAAACAAAGGATCATTATATTACGAGAAAAAGCAATTCGACACCGCCATCGTGTTTTTCAATTATGTTATTCAGTACGATCCCTTAAATACATCTGCATACATCAACCGTGCATTATCTAATCATGAATTAAAAAGGCTGAAGAACGCCATCGCCGATTTAGATACTGCCTTGCAAATTGAACCCGAAAATTCAATTGCTTTATTTAACAGGGCTTTAATGAAAAACCAGGCAGGAGATTTAAACTCGGCCATACTTGATTTGGATAAAGTTATTCATCTTAATCCCCAAAATGTTTTATGTTTCTACAACAGGGCTGTTTTTAAAATTGAAGCAGGCGATTTGCAAGGTGCTTTTATTGATTTTTCGCACGCTATAGAGATTTATCCGGATTTTGCAAAAGCCTACCTTAACCGTTCATACGTAAGGCAAAAGTTAAACGATATTAAAGGAGCTTATGCCGATAAGGAAAAAGCTGAGAAAATAATTGCATCTGTTAATTCAAATAAAGATGAATATGTAAGTTATGCCGACACCTCATTAAATTACCAGGCATTTGTTACTTTCAAAACAAGTAACCGGTTTTTTAATCCTTCAACATATAATTCAAAGATTGAACCTGAACAGAATTTTGCATTACTTCCCGGAACATTTAACAATGCTTATTTTAAAAGAATAACTCATTTAAATAATGATTTATATACTGTTAAAACCGAACTTGAAAATCTGGGATTTGTAATTTCTCAGGAGCTTGATGAATATAAAGACAACGAGTATTACCGTGAAAAAATAGATGAATTCTCTAAAATAGATAAATCTCAAATTCATATACTACAAGGCATTTACACCAGCATGTTAAAAAATTTTAACGAGGCAATTACTGTACTTGATGAAACAATACAAAAAGACAGTACTAACTTTTTAGCATATTTCAGCCGCGCCAATATTCGTTCAGAAATGATCGATTTTATGAAACAACTCGATAATGAAACCGAGTTGTACTTAACACCATTGAATCAAAATGGAGTAAAAAGTGAAATCTTAAAATCAACCGAAGATTATTTTGATTACAATCTCATTATAACGGATTTATTAAAAGCAAAAAAATTATCCCCCGACTTTATCTTCTGCGATTACAATGTTGGTAATACTTATCTGAAAATGAGAGAATACAAAAATGCTATTGAATATTATAATAAGGTAATAGCTGCTGATTCCGAATTTAAGGAAGCCTACTACAATCGTGGTTTAACCTACATTTACCTTAAAGAAAACGAAAACGGCTGCATGGACATGAGCAAAGCCGGTGAACTGGGTATAGAATCAGCTTACCAGGTTATTGGAAGGTTTTGTGATAATTGAAATAGTTGAATTCGAATTTAAAAGCTCAAATACAAAACGCTGATTATTATGATTTTCTTAACATAATCAAACGTCATATTTCATAATAATCCGCATTTATTTTATTTATGATTGGGCTTTCTCTTTTAGTTTTTTAATAAAATCGGTATTTATCCAGTAAATATCGGAATTCCCGTTACCCGGCTTAGTTCTTCTGTTTTCTAATTTTGTTAAAGACCATTCAGAATAAAGGTCTTTGTATAAAATTGTCTTTTCTGTTGATGCAAAAAATAAATACTTGCCATCGGGAGTAACAGAAACACTGATTGCATTTTTACATGGAAGGTTTAATTCTTTTATTAAATCTATTCCTTCGCTCCAGCTATCATCCGTATTATGGAAAAATAACATGTAGGTTGATCCCCGTGGATTCAGGGAGTCTCTTCCTGCAACACAACCAATTAAATAACTTTCATCGGGAGCTATACAGGCATTAAAATGGTTTCCTATATCATTTACCGGTGATGGAAGAATTACAGGATTTTGGTAAACTCCATCAATCACTTTTGATCTTAGAATTTGTGAAACGCCTGTATTTATATCCGTTCTGCAAAAATAAAGAGTTCCATCCTGAGTTAATGAAGGGTAAAACTCATCGTAGGCATTAATATTTTCGGGTAAAGGTTTACTTTCACCCCATGAGCCATCATTTTGTCTTACGGCAAACCAAATATTCTGATTTTGCCAACCTGGCTTTGCTGTTTCATTTTCACGTGGCTTTGTTGATAAATAAAATATTGTATTTCCATCAACAGATAATGCCGGTTCGGCAAAAAAGAAATTGGTATCTCTGGCGAAATCGGCAACTACAGGTTCCTTCCATGCTCCATTTTCTTGTTTAGTTATCATTATTGTGTTCCAATCACCCATAAACAGGGAATAGTATATTTCATTGCCATCGGGAGTGATGGCTAAATCCCTCTCGTACATACCCGTTGAAATTAAGCCGGGTGCAAAAATTACAGCCGAATTGCCAGGCAGGGTTTGACCAAGATATGGTTCACTTATACTTTCAAACTTATTTTCTGTTTGTGAGCAAGCTACTAAAAAACCCAGAGTAATAAATAAATGTACTTTTTTCATAATTCTAAGCATTTTCAATTAATATAAATTTGAAATCAATTAATATAAGGATGAATAAATTACGATTTACCCCATTAAAGTACAAAAAAAATCCACAACCTGTTTGATTGTGGATTTTTTTAAATATAATATAAATTTTTATTTGCCAGTTATCCAGTTTACTACCTGATCGTCGAACGGGTTTGTTTTAGAATAAGCAACATCAACCAGTTTGCCGTTTTCATCGATCATGTATTTCTGGAAATTCCATTTTACATTCGAGTCCATAACTCCGTTTTGTTCCTTTGATGTTAACCACTCGTATAAAGGATGAATATCTTTTCCTTTAACAGAAATTTTGGCCATCATGGGAAAAGTAACATTGTAATTTGTTAAACAAAATTCTTTTATCTCACTGTTGCTCCCGGGTTCCTGGCTCATGAAATTATTTGCAGGGAAACCTATAATTACAAATTTATCTGAACCAAATTTTTCGTACAATAATTGTAGATCCTTATATTGCGGGGTAAATCCACATTTTGATGCCGTATTAACCACGAGCACTTTTTTACCTTTCAAAGAGGAAAGATCGAAATCATTTCCATCAATATCTTTCACTTTAAAATCATGAAATGTTTTTGTCTGAGCCATAGTTGTAATTGTTAATAAAATTGCAGCTAATAAAAATGTCAATTTTTTCATATCAATAAATTATTTTATTTGTTTAGTTTAACTTTTACTACTCTAAACAAATTACTTTTCGATATGTTCAATTCAAACTATTTTTCGGAAGAAATAAAATAGGTAAGAGATAAATTTATCACCTGGTTTCTTGATAAATCGTAAACAGATTCAGATGTATATTCGAAAATATCGGTAAGAGTATAATAATACCGTGCCCCAAATTGAAAAACACCAAAATTTGAATTGTATGTAAGGCCTAATTCCCCCACAATGTTAAAATCAAATTTATTTTCAATTGTCTTTGTATAATATTCGCGTACATACAATTCATTCCCAATTTTTACAGATTCTTTTTCAGAAATAAGATAAGCTACAGATGTTCCAAGATTTAAAAAATATTTCAGATTCCTGTTACCTAAGTAAATGTGAGTCATGAAAGGTAATTCAATATAATCTAATCTTCGGCTATATGAATTTGAAATAGTATCCAGATTTTCTTCCCATCCTTTTTGCGAATAATTTAATTCTATTTGTAAAGCAAAGAATTTTTCATTTGCATATTTAAATACCAATCCGCCATTATAACCGGGAAGTAAATTATAATTAACTGTTGGCGAGAAATCAACAAATGAGAAATTTACACCCTGACGGATTCCAAATAAAGCTACCGGTTTAAAATTATTATTCTGGCTATATAGATTTACTCCGGCAATAAATATAACAAGTGTAATTACAATCGCTTTTTTCAAGGTTTAATGCTTTTTGAATTCAAGGATGACAAATATAAGAATAAAAAACAGATTGTCAGAAATAGATATTGTATCAAAATTTATTTTAACTGATGAATTACTATTTTACTTTTTTTGATTTAAAAATCATTATTCTACTTGACAAGAGCAATTACATTTAATAATTTGCACATACTATGGAATTCATTCAGCCATCAATAGAATTTTTAGGAATCAGAATTGATGAACCGGTAACAACAATAACCGATTTAATGGTTTCGGCAGTTTGTTTTTATGCATTTTATAAACTGAGTAAAATCCATATTCATAATAAAGTGCATCTTTATTTAACCTATTATTTTTTAAGCATGGGTATTGCAACTGCTATTGGTGGTATTGTCGGTCATGGATTTTTATATTTATTCAATACACAATGGAAATCACCTGATTCATTAGTGAACATTTTATCGTTTGTATTTGGTGATGAGCTGTTAAAAAACGTGGCAAATCCTTGGAAGCTGCCGGGGTGGCTTACCAGTATGTTTTCCATCATGCTGGTTGAACGTGCCGCAATTGAATATGCTCGCCCGTTAATTAAACCAAGATTAGGAAATATTTTTGCGTGGATAAATATTATTGAACTTGCCACCTTTGTTACAATAACATTTTTATCTCTTAATTTTTTCTTTGTAGAGGTACATTCTGCTTACGGTTTATTAATTGTTGTTACAAGCTTTAATCTTGTAGTTTATTTAAAAACGAAAAGTAAGGGAAGCAAACTCTTTCTTATTGCTGTAAGTTTTTCGGCTTTAGGTGCATTGTTCTTTATGAATAAATGGGGCTTTAGTATCTGGTTTAATCATTTCGATATAAGTCATACCCTTATGACAATAAGTGCTTATTTCTTTTATTTAGGAGCAAAGCAAATACTTACCGATCCGGGTTTATCAATAAAATAATTGCCAGCTTAAACTTTTTGTTTATTTTTTTGTTTACCATTATAAACAATGTTTAAACAAATTTTTATTTATTAAAATCAAATTGACTATGAAAAAGATTATGTATGTAATAGCAGCAGTATTTTTGCTTATTGGAATGTCATCGTATGCACAGGATTTTAAAGCCAATGCATCAAAATCGGAACTGAAATGGACTGGTAAAAAAGTTACCGGCGAACACTGGGGGTATGTTAATCTTAAAGACGGAAAGCTCGCGTTAAAAAACAACAAAATTACTTCAGGTGAATTTACAATTGATATGACAAGTCTTATCAATAAAGATTTAACTGATGAATCATGGAATCAAAAGTTAATAGGCCATTTAAAATCGGATGATTTTTTTAGTGTTGAGAAATTTCCTTCTGTTAAATTGGTTATTACCGAAAGCAGTGTTTTTTCAAACAATGAAGCAACTGTGAATGGAAAACTTACTATTAAAGGAATTACACACCCTATAACTTTTAAAGCAAAAAAAGACGGAAATGTATTTACAAGCACAATTACTGTTGATCGAACTAAATACGATATTCGCTATGGTTCAGGTAAATTCTTCGATAGTCTTGGTGATAATATGATTTATGATGATTTTATTCTGGATGTAAAACTTGTTGTAGAATAATTTTCTCGATTTAAAAAAAGTAATAGAAAAAGAATTTTCTATTACTTTTTTATAAAAGTTTTAACCCATCATCTGAAATTTCAACAATGTGTTTTTTGTATAAAGCTCCAACAGCTTTTTTAAATGTTTTCTTGCTTGTACCGAATAATCCATAAATAGTCTCTGGCGACGATTTATCGGTAACACTTAAAAATCCTTTATTCGCTTTCAGCTTTTCAATAATTTTTTCTGTTAAATCATCAATTTTTTCAAAACCGGGTTTTTCAAGAGTTAAATCAATTTTACCATCATCTCTAACTTTTTTTATAAAAGCTTTGAGCATTTGTCCCCGTTTTAAGGTTCTGAAAACTTCATTTTCGTATAAAACGCCCCAGAATTTATTATCGACTATTGCTTTATATCCAAGTTCAGTCTGACTATGTATTAAAATATTTACTTCGTCGTCGGGTTCGTAAATTGCCGGTTCAACATTTAAATACTTATCAATTTTGGTAGTTGCTGCTACACGATTTGTAAGCTGATCGAGAAACACTTTGACTATGTATGATTTATCCTTTTCCAGGGTTTGTTTCTGTTCATTAAAAGGAACGAGTAAATCTTTAGTTAATCCCCAATCAAGAAAAGCACCTACTTTATTAACAGAAACCACTTTAAGAAAAGCGAAATCGCCAACCCGGGCAAAAGGCATTTCTGTAGTAGCAATAATTCGATCTTCGGAATCTGTATATATAAATACAGCAATTTCATCATCCACATCTAAATTCTCGGGGATGTATCTTTTAGGAATAAGAATTTCACCTTCTTCCTGTCCATCGAGATAAGCACCAAAATCGACGAATTTAACTACTTTAAGGGTATTTATTTTTCCTATTTCAATCATAATTCATGTATCAGTTAACAATCAAAAGTAAACAACCACCACCAAAGGTGGTGGCTTTTAAAAACTTTTAACTCTAAAAGAGTTTATAATCTTTATCTTCTTCTTCATTTTTCTTTTCTTCTGACTCTTGATGATTGATATATCGTCTTATTA